>TARA_R100000700_G_scaffold41191_1_pt1 | contig 37480 bp, 21 predicted proteins | sample TARA_R100000700 | Tara Oceans TARA_R100000700 (sample SAMEA2622810) | marine metagenome | biome: marine biome (ENVO:00000447); feature: marine epipelagic mixed layer (ENVO:xxxxxxxxx); material: "saline water (ENVO:00002010), including plankton (ENVO:xxxxxxxx)" | depth 120 m | reverse complement strand
AAATATATTAACAACTGGTGATCCAAATGTTTATAAGGCTGTTTACAGAAATAGAAACAGAGGATACAATGATGCATGGGTAAGAAGACAATGGAGAGGACTACCTGATGGCTAAAAAAAGATCTCAAAAAGTTACATTGCCAATTAATTCTCTTAGTGGAGGCGTTGGAAGAACTCCTCCTAGTAAAAGACAACTAAACGAAGCTCAACAATTAGATAATTGTTTAGTAACTTTAGAAAAATCTTTAGAGAAACGTAATGGATTTAAGTTTGTACAAGGGACAATACAAGAAGATAGTGACCGAGACGGTGCTTTAGATATTCCTTTGTCAAGTAGTTCAGATGATATACATTTTAGTTGGTTAAATTTAGACGAAGATGAAAGATTTTTAATAGCTATTAATTCTTCGTCTGATGATTTTGATGATCTTATTACTGTTTTTAAAGTAGATGAAAATTCTAATGTAACAAAAGAAATTGTGGATACTTCTAGTATATCAAGTACAGATCAAGTTAGTTTTAGTAATTATATAAAAGATAAAAGCAATGAATATAATTCAGAAGAACGGTTAAAAACAATACCCTTTGGTTCTTCTATGTTTATTTTAAACAAAAGGGTTAATGCGGGATTTGTTCAAGGATTTCCGGGAGAAGATATTACTTATCTTACTGCTAGAAATGTAGAAGGTGGAGAGAAAGCAAGGTTTGAAACTACTATTGCTGCTGATAGTATAGGAAATATAGATAACTTTAGAAGTCTTGTAGTAACATGGACTTGGACAAATAATACTTTAACTGCTATTGCTCCTGAAGCTGATGCAAGTTTAAAGTCAGGAAGTTTTACCGCTTCAATTGATGCTTTGACTTTTACTAATACATCAGGAAATGTTGAAGTTAATTACCCTAGAACTGCAAAAGATGTTACACGATCTTTGTATAAAGATTTAATTCTATTCCCAAAAGAGGATAGCAGTTATCCTTTTGAAACAGCAAGGCTCGAAGTATCAGGTACAGATACTAAAATAATTTTTGAGTCAGAAGAAAACTATGATTTCTCTATATCAGTTGCTTCTGTTGAAAGTGCCGAAAGTTCTGGACCTGTTTTTAGTGCTTCTATTACCCCTAGTAGAGATGGACAGGGAAATACAACACCGATTGCTATTAATAAAGATATTAGATCAGAGGAAGTATTAGGACAATCAGTACAAAACTTTTCTAAAATTCCTTTACCTCCTGCTGCCGATGATGATAGAAATGTAAACGGTGCTAATAATCATTTAGCTACTATTTCTGGAGAAACTGGATCAACAGCTGGGTTTGGAAAAATATGGTATACTAGAGAATCTTTTGGAAGCCAACCTTCTGGATATTATAGAACAGTTGATGTAGATCGTGAGCCGTTTTTTGAACGAGTACGAACTCAAGATGGCGATTGCATGTTTGATAAAGTCTCTATGCCTATTATTTTAGATTATGTAACTGCTGAAAATAAATGGGTACTAAAATATCCTGATTGGAAATTAAGAACAAGCGGAACTAAAGAAACAAATAAAGGTCCTTTGGTATTTGAAAATGGAGCAAAGGCTAAAATAACTGACATGTGTGTATGGAGAAACAGACTATGGTTTGCTTCTGATGATACTTTATTTTCTTCAGCCTCTAACGATTACTTTAATCTTTGGTTAAATGATCCTGATAATATAGTAGATACAGATCCTATTGATGTAAGAACTGGATCAGCAGAGTCTAGTTCTATTGCAAGTATTACTCCTTTTAAAGATTTTATATTTGTTAATACTCTAAGCGATACACAATATGAATTACTTGGATCTGAAAATCAAATTACTCCTTTTACTGCAAAGCTTGCTCCTTCTTCTTTTTATTCAACCGCACCTTTAATATCTCCAGTAACTATGGGATCTCAAGTATATTTCTTTGCACCTCATAAATTATTTTTATATTTTTCTAGTTCTGCTGCCTCTGTTAATCAAGCAGTTGAAGTTAGTAAACATGCTGAAGGATATTTACCAAAAGAAATATCTACTATAGAAGCATTGCCTAATAAAGATATGATTATTATGGTAGATAAAGAATTTCAAAATCATCTATATGTATATGTTAATAGATGGGAAGGGGATAGGGCTGCACAAAATGCTTTCTTTAGATGGATTTTACCACAAAATTCTAAAGTTTTAAATATTAAAGAATATGATAACGAAATATTTATAACAGTCGCTAGATCTTGGACAGATGCTTATGGAACAAATCCAAGAACAAGTATATTTATACAGAAAATGAATATGAATAGCGATGGTCCTGCAACACCACGGACTGATAGAAGATCTGTTGAAAGAAATTATTTCTTTGAGCCTAACTCTTTGTCTATATCGCCCGATATGTATGTAACTTATGCTACTATAGATTCTAGTGGTCAAGTATTTACAGGACAAGCAGATTTTTTTGAATGGTCTATTATAAATGAAGGGGCTGATAATAGAAAAATTAATGCTTATATATCAGATTATACTTCAGAAGATAACTTTTTAGCTTGGGAAGATGGAGATACTCCAGATTATTATTTTGATCCAGCTGGTTCTGGATATGAGTTGTTTAATTCTGGAAGTCTAGATGCCGAAGGAACATTCTTAGATCGTACTCGTATATTTAGTATAATCAATAAAGAAAAATTAAAAAATAGATACGATGAATTATGTGTCACTTGTGACGAAACAGTTCTATTTGAAAATGAAATTATTTTTGAAGATATAACAGATCCAGATAATCCAATATTATATAAACGACCGCATAGAATTTATGTTAATAGAATATATCAATATGAAACTTGTCCTTACGGTAATACTCCGGGAGCAGAATGTTGTCCTGAAGGTACGCTTTTAGCAGGATACGAATGTCCTAGCGGAGGATGTGGCGATACCGAGTCTGGTGTTTCTCATTGTAATCCTTACGGTTTCTGCGATAGCGGAGATCCTGCTCCAATGGAAGGTTGTTGTCCTGATGGATTTCCAAAACCTTGTTGTTGTGAAGATGGAAGTTCAGATGAAAGTTGTCAACATTATGGAGGATGTGGTAATTGTCCTGATACCGTTTGTTGTGGCTGTCAATGCGATGATACTTGTTGTGATGACGGGAGTGAGCCTCCTTGTTGTCCTCAAGGATCAGCAGCAGCAGGAGAAGGGGCTAGTAAATTTGGTGGCGTAGAATGTTGTCCTTGTTCGGATGGTACACTTCCATGTGAGTTTGTCGATCCTGATACTGGCGATGCAATTGGATATTGTTGTCAAGATGAAGATGGTAATATCGGAGGACGAGGACCATGTTGTCCAGAAGGTACGCTTCATGCTGGAGAATCTTGTAAAGATTTAGGATGCGGTGCTGCTGATGGTCTTCCTACTTGTTGTTGTTGTGATGGTATTGAAGCATGCAACGCTGAATGTGACAATGGGGAGGATGTATGTCCAGCAGGAACGCCAAGAGCTGGGCTTTGTCCTCAAGAACCCTGTGGTTGCGATACTCCTTGTAGCGATAACACTTGTCCACCTTGTATAAACGAAGATACATGGCCCTCTGATCATGCTAATGATACACAATACGATACTTCAGGAACTTTAATGGGCTGCAATGAACTTCCGGGTAATTTTTCAGATTATTATTATGGAGGATCTTGGGCTACAACAACTGGAATTAAAACATCAGTAAGTGGATGGCAACCCGGAGCTATTTTGTCTAAAACTTGTACTAGTCCGGGAGGTATTCCAACGTGTCATACTGGAGATTGTATTTCTAATATAAATGAATTTCCTCAAACAAATTTTTTAGGCGGTCATGGTCCTTTGTTTAATTTAGAATATCCTAAAGGTTGGTTTTGTCCTAAAGCATCAGATGTTAGTAGTTGTACTGATTGTACTCCTAGTGGATACGATGGTAGTGATGATATTGATGAGTATTATAGAAAAGCATCTCATTGGTTTAATCAAGATACAGGAAATACATTAAGAATGAGATGCAGTGTGCAACAAAATGGAGTTATTGGTTACAATCAAAACGAACCCAACGCTCCGTTTTATGCTAATGGTCATTGTAGGTTTAGGGTTTTTACTCAACCTAGTCTTGGACCTATTGGTTCTTTAGAAGGAGCTGATACATTTGCAGCAGAAGCTGGACTTGATCCAGAAAGTTGTTATCGAAAATATGATTTTTTTAAAGCAACTAATTTAACACAAGATATAGTATTATATTCAACAAATGGTGAAACTCCTGAAGCTAAAGAAAAAACTTTATTAGATTGGGCAGGAGATGCTTTTGATGGAATATGTAAATACTTATCAAGTAGTAAATTTGGTAAAGGTTTGTATCGTTGTGGAATGAAAGTTACTCAATGCGGTGTTTCAGTTTCAAATCCATTTCAAGGTCCTGCTGAAGTATACAGCGGACCAATTAAAGCTTTATGGCTAGATACTGATCTTTGTAGAGCACAGACTAGTAACGGAGAAGATGCTTTCCTAAATGGTAAACCATTATATTATAAAATTTGGAGATTAAAAGCTACTTCTTATTTATATGTTGCTGCTAAAAATATTCAACCAGCAATAACTTCCATAGCTTTTACTGGGTGTCCTTGTGGCAATAGTGATTGTAACTCAACAACTGCATGTGGTAGTATTGGTAGTGCAGGAAGCGAAGTAATACAAAATTCTACTGTCAACCCTTGCACTTGCGGATCGTTTTCTACAGATACTGATGGTATATCAGAAGGATTTTTAAATAGATTGTATTTTGCTTCTGAATATCTTCCTGTAACAAATAGAAAAAAACGAAAAGATGATACAAGATCTCAAACTACAACAGGCAATTCCTATAATAGTATAAAGGGAAGAACAACTTATACTGAGAATGTTGTTTTGGGAGAAATTCCTGAAACTAAAGATAAGTATTTAGAAAAAGTTTTACAAAATGTAATTCGAGGAGAAGGTGCACCTTTTGTAAATATGAACGGAAGTAATTATTTAGGCAGATTATACTCTGGACCACAAGAATATATTAATAGTAGAAGAGATAGTGGGGTAAATACTACTAATGATAAAGGAATAGCTTGGCACGATTCTAGAAATATTCCTACTGAAGTTGAAAAAACTAGAAATATGACAATTGGAAAATGGAAAAGCGGTACTGCAAAAAGTTCTACCGCAACAGGGTATTCTTTTACTATCCAATATTCACATGTATATATGGGAAATAATAAAGGTAGAAAAGTAATTCAGTCTTTTCCTAAAGCTTTAGATAATAATGAAAACTATAGAATATTATCAAGATCAGATGGTCGTAGTTTTATTGAATTATCATATCATAATCCTAACATCTTTGAGATTGTATTAGGAGAAAATTGGGAAGGTGTTGGAGACTTTAAAGCTGGAGATACAATTAAATGTTATAATTATAGTTATGGTCCCGGATATGCACGGTATGAAATAGATGATCCAGAAACTGGAACAAAGTTTGTATCTTCTATTGGAACTATAGAAGGAGAAGGCTCACCTAAAACTACAGTCTTAGAATTATTAGGTATAAATCAATTTATGTTGCCTCCTTATAGCAAAGTCTTTATTGATTACGGTTCTATAACTGATAGTAGTACTGATACTCAGACTTTATTAAGAGAAACAGATATAGCATATGATCAAGATTATATTGATGGGTTACAACAGTTTAATCAATTAGATTGTGGAACTATAAACGAACCATTAGAATCTGTAAATTCAAATCTTTTTATATATGATATAGGAACTATTGAAAACAATGCTACTTATTTACTACAAGATTTTGTTGCAGGAGAAAACTTTAGCATGGCTGCTATGATTTCTCCTCCAACTTTTAGAGATCAAAATAATAATACTATTGAAGGTGTTATGAAAGTATTATCTATTGATACTAGACATTTTAATACTGGTAAATATAGGCTTAATGTTTTAGATAGAGGAGCTATTGTTTCTACAGTATTACATAGTCCAAGATCTCAACGAAAGATTTTAGGAATAGATCCATTGTATGAAAAAACTTTAGGAACTGATTATCAGGGGGAGTTTACGCAGAAAGTATTTCTTAATGCAAACGATTGTTTTATATCAATAACAAGTAATTCACCAGATCCGGTGAACATTACAAATATTCAATTAAATGCCACTTTCTCCCCTAGAAAGAGGTCTAGTTCAGAAGTCTAAGGAGGACATTATGGGATTAGGAGATATTATATCTTGGTTAATTAAGGTTGTTACTTTTGGTTTACTAAAAGAATGTGCTTCTTGTAAGAAGCGTAAAGAATTTCTTAATAGGCTTATCTTTTGGAAAAAAGAATGTCCATGTAAGAAAAAGAAACGACCTTGTGATTGCGAGAAAAAGAAAGAAGAATGTGATTGCGAGAAAGCAGGGCAAAAATGAGTAACAAAGTAGATTCACTACAAGAAGCTTTATTTGACCGTTTGATTGAGGATCTAGAAGACCCTCTAAAATGTACTCCGGGATTGTATCAAGTAGTCCGTGGAGTTATTAATGACAATAAAAAAGATTTAGATAGTATACCTAATGGAGTTATGGAAGAGCTTCAAGAAAAACTATCTGAAGCTGTACCATTTAAATTTGGAGGGTAATTATGGGTGCTAAACAAGTACAATTTAGAAGAGGAAGTACCGCCCAACATGATGGGACGGATGGTTCTTCAGGTTTCACAGGAGCAAAGGGCGAGATTACTGTAGATACAGGAACCGATGAGCCTTTAGCAGCAAGAGGATCAGGAACAAGTGACTACACCGCTCGTGTCCATGACGGACAAACTACTGGTGGTTTTAAATTAGCAAGACAATCTACAGTAGATTCTTTAAATGATTTAGATATTGCTGACGGCACGTCTATTGCTTCTGGTTCTGGTATTTCTGGGAGTACTGTAAATGGGGGAGTAAGATATACCAACTCTTCTTCTCAATGGAAATACGGTACTATTGCCTCTGCGGTAACTGGAGAAGGCGTAGCTGATGCTGTTTTTAGAGTTTTGTTTAATTCTTATGGTACAGGATCTTTTGATAAACCAATAGATAATATTGTATCAATTGGCGATGAAACCACTGCTACATCTACAAAAGTTAAAACTAATGGAAGTACTACTATTTATTTAGATACTGATAACTTTACTGTATCTGATACTGAAGTTTGGAAAATCTTAGCTTTAAAAACTACAGATGCTAACCATACTCAATTACACGGAACGCCCGCTATTAAATTTGATACTCTTCAAAAATCTAATAGCTGGTCTATTACTCATGGTTTAACAAACTGTGTGTGGATTGCTATAAGGACAGCATAAAATGGAAAGCATACCAGAATTAATTGCTGGATTGGGCATCATTGGAATGCTCTGGAAAATACAAAGAGAACTAGGTTACATTACAACCGCTATTGATTCAATGAAGGAGATTGTTCACGACCATGAAGATCGTTTACGATCCATAGAAAAGAAAAAATAAATAATTAAATAAGGAGTCTGTCTATGTTTGCACGAATATTATTAGCTATTGAGATTGTATTTGCTACATGTGTGTATGGTTCGGTTATGCCTGAGCCTAATTGCCATGATTCATTTATTGATACTGAGTACGATGCTACAGACAGATATTATGATTGGCGTTTTTATGGTATGATTGATGCTTCTGTATCAAAGTATTTTAATAAAATATGTAAAGAAGCAGAGCATAAAAAACTAGTTATTAGAATTATTATAGATACACCGGGAGGTAGTGCTCTTACTGGATATAAGTTAGCAAGGCTAACTAAAGAATACAATGCTACTACAATAGCAGGTAAATTTATGGGAGCTCATAGTGCAGGAGCTATATGGTGGGCAGGATCAGAAGCAAAAGATTTTGAATCTGTAGGATCAGTTGTATCTTTCCATAGAGCTTATTTACCCTTACCAGATAATGGATGGAGTTATGATAATATATTTCTTCCTATGTATCATGATAAGGAAAATAATATTATAAGAAATAATTTTAATATAACTCTTTCTACATTAATTGTAATTTACCTAGATCAAGGTATGCAAAAGGGACCTTCTGCTGTTGTACAGTTTACCCTTACAAAAGGTGGGGTCTTTTTAACTTATTTTAATGGCGAAAAATCTTTAACTCTTATATCACCAAATGATAATACTATGCATAAGTGGCATAAGTATGTAGAAGAAGATTTGTTGCCATCTAAAACTAAAAAGAGGCAATTGCCTCATAAAAGGAGAATATGACTATGGCAGTCGGAACAGGAATAGGACCACTAGGAACAATATATCATCCAAGAATGGTAATTCATAAATTACTAGAAGGATCAACTGCGGATGGTACAGGTAGTGGCAAAGAAATGAAAATGGAAAGATTTAGGACAGGACTTGTACATGCAGTACAAACTTCAACAGATAGTGGCGATATTGCTTCTATTAAAATTGAAGGTTCTTTTGATGATACTACTTATATTGAAGTGCATGATTTTGGTGCAATAAATACAGCAGGACAAGCTGGATCTAAAAGTGCTGTAGTAACTCTCTTTCCTTTTATGAGAGCAGTACAATCAAGCACTGCTAATACTCCCTTAGTAACAGTATTCTTAGGAGAATAATCATGCCACTATTTAAACCAAATGATCTTAACGATTTAAATTTTTGGTTAAAAGCAGAAGAGGCAGGAGTTTCAAGATGGAGAGATGTAAGTTTTAATAAAGATGATGCAGTAGTATTAGCAAGCCATGACAATGGAACTGTTAATAGAAAGAATGGAGTTCCTATTGTTACTTTTTCTGGTGCAGATAACACAGGAACAATGTATGATACTACTGAAACTACTGAGGGACCCTTTGATGTAGGAACTGGAAATTATTATTATGGAATATATTTTAAAGCAACAATTCCAGCTCCGTCAGATGGTAGTGTTCGTGTTTTAAAAGCTCATGATAATGCTACTAACCAAACAGAGATAAGAGTAAATACTTCAAGACAAATTAAAATACAATATGGAGCTACTATTGGTGGAGGTTCAGGCGATACATTAAGTAGTGATGCCTTAACAGCAGACTCTTATAACTGGGCAGGTATGTATAGATCAGGTACAACAGCTTACTTACATTTAAATGCTAATGATAATGATGATTCTGGTACTCAAAGTGGATCAGCAGATGATAGTGAAATAACTATTGGAGGAAGAGGAGCTAAAGGAACTTCTTTTTGGAAGTCTGATATTGGCGAAGTAATATTATATCATAGTGCTCAAACTTCTGCTAATCGTGGAAAAATTCAAGGTTATATCCATCATAAATTTGATAGCGATACTACGGGAACTTATCAATATGGTCCTCCAACAACTTGTCATTGTGTATCTGCACAAACTTTATCAACTGAAGATTTATCTTCTAATCCATCTATGATTGCTGAGCTTAGTCAAAATTTAAATACCTATGATGACAGACGTATGGGAGGATAATATTAATGAAACCATCAAAAGAAGTATTAAGTGACTTTCGTAACCACTTGTGGGCTTGTTTCAAATACTTGGGTTTAGGGGAACCTACACCTGCACAGTACGCAATGGCTGATGCTTTGCAACATGGTCCTAAAGATATGCAACTTCAAGCTGGTAGAGGTTTCGGAAAGTCTGTAATTACTTCTTGTTTAGCAAGTTGGTTTCTTTTAAAAGATCCTAATACTACTATACTAGTTATATCTGCTACAGGAATGAAAGCTACGGAATTTATTAGTATGACAAGAAGAATACTTGATCTTGTACCATACTGCAAGTCACTCAGACCGGGAGATAATACTGTTGATAATGCTTTTGCTTTTAATGTCGAAGCTCGTACAAAAGCTGGGCAAGATAAGTCTTGCTATGCGAGAGGTATTACGTCTCAGATAACAGGTTCTCATGCTGAATATATTATATTTGATGATGTAGAAATCGAAGGTAATTGTGAAACACCTGCTGCTAGATCTAAGCTTTTAAATAAGTGTCTAGAAGCAGAGCAGATTAGGAATCCGGGGGGTAGAATCATATTCTTGGGAACACCGCAGATTAAAGATTCTATCTATATCCAACTGTCTAATCACTATGAAGTAACTAAGTTCCCTGCTGTCATGCCTGATAAAACAAAGCCAGCAGAATGTGAAAATGTAAACGATTATATATGGAGTCTTGATGTAGAAGTAGGAGAGCCTACTCAACCTGAAAGATTCCCTAAAGAATTATTGCTAGAGCGTATGGCTAAGGTGGGACCTACGCTATTTAGCTTGCACTACAAACTGGATACTAGCTTGGCTGATGCTCAGAAATATCCTCTACGATTGTCAGACTTAATAGTCGTAGACCTAGATCCCTTTGTAGGACCAGAGAAGCTCGTCTGGGCTTCTTCTGATAAAAATAAGTCCATACCTACCTTTGGTGTAGCCGGAGACGCTATATACGATCCTATGTGGGTTTCTGACCATTTCTCAGAATACGAACAAACCATTATGACAATAGACCCATCTGGTAGGGGCAAGGATGAAACGGCGGTATGCATCGCCTCTACCAAGAATGGGTATGTCTTCATACACGAACTCATAGGGATTCAAGGAAACGGTTATGATTCTTCTTCTCTTGAGACTATCTGTAAATTAATTAATCAATATAATATAAATTTAGTAAGAGTAGAGTCTAACTTTGGTGATGCTATGTATGTACAAATCTTGCGTCCTGAAGTAGCCAAGTGGTGTGGTCAGATTGCTATTGAAGAATATAGGGTAGGGGGACAAAAAGAATCTCGAATCCTTAAGATTTTAGAACCTGTGTTTGGTAATCATCGTTTAGTCTTTAACAAGAAGGCTATACGAGAGGAAGAAACACAAAGGCAAATAACTAGAATTAATTATAGCCGTGGATCATTGGCTCATGATGACCGTATTGATGCATTGTCTGCTGCGGTATCGTACTATCAAGAACGAATACAGTTTGATGTAGATGAACAAGTTCGTAAGAGAGAAGAAGATGATAGAGATGAAATTATTAATAGTTGGTTAGGCGACAAACGAGGATACAAATTATTAGGCGATAAAGTAAGTGGAGCTGTTCTTGTAAATGGCAAGCCAATGAGTCATAAGCCTAAAGGACATAGTGTTATTAAACATTCATATACTAATAATATGTGGAGGAGGAGAAGATAATGGACCCATTCACAGCAATGGCAGTAGCTAATTTAGCCCAAGGTGTCTTTGGTGCATTTGGTGCATCCGCTGAAGCTGCAAGAAAAAAGGCAGAATTTGATCGGCAAGAATACATTCGCCAAACACAGTTTAATAAAAAAGCTTATAATGAAATGATGGCTAATGTAAATAGAAATATTATGAATAATAGAATTAATAAGGTAGCAGGAACTCAGTATGGAACTAATAAAGCTATAATTAATATACTACAAGACAGACAAGAAGAAGATGTTATGAGATCATATCAAGCTATGCAATCTAAAATGGATAGCCAACTTACTGGAAGAGGAATAGATCCTAGTTCTGGAACTGGTCAAGCCTTAAGTAGAATGAATTTAAACAATGCTTTTAAAAATATTAAAACTTTAGAATGGAATAGGGCTCAGTCTTTAAGAAAGAATAAAGAAGAAATGGAACAATCATTATCAAGAATGAATCTTTCTGAAAAAGCTCCTGATGCTTACATACCCGGAGTATATAGTGGATCTACTCCAACGCAAGCTCTTGGTTCTGGTTTATTAGGAGCTGGATTAAGTGCTGGAGGATCAATAGCAGGTGGGGCATTTGAATCCCAACTACAGGGATTGCAAATACCTGATTTATACAGCAGTATCTTTGGAGGAAATTAATAATGCCTAGAATGGATAATACAAGAAGAGAACCTAATCAAGGTAGAATACAAGTTATGCAACCTGAAGTTCAAGGACAGGCGATATTCTCTGCTCCAACTCCAGCCCCTTTAGATATATCTATGCAAGGAACGGTACAAGCGGGTCCACAAGGAGAAGGTCCAAGCTTTATGGAAACATTGTTTAAAACTTTAGGACCAGAAACAAACTACCTGACTAATGCAGTTCGAGCTTATTCTAATTCAAAAAAAGAAGTCGATAGAAAAAAAGATGTTGATGTACAAGAAGAAATAAGTAATATTATGAAACAACAAAGTGCTGGTGAATTAACAATAGCAGAAGCTTTAAATAAAGTAAAAGGGCTTGAAAAAAAATATGGAATAGAAAAATACACAACAACACATAATAACTATATTTCTCAAAGAGATAAAATTGCAACGGATAATAATATAGATATAGTTAATGATGAATTTTTAAAGTATCAAAGTGAAATAGCACAATTAATAGATCCACAAGATAGAATAAATTATATAAATGAAATACTTCCAAAGGCTCATCCTAGCATTGAAGATAAATTAATGCAGTTAAGGATTGAAGCTACTTCTACTTTAGCACAAGAAACTTATAAATTAACAAAAGATGAAACAATATTTAAATTAAGAAAAACATTAGAAGATATTGTAAATGATCCTAACAGTGGTTTTGTACTAGGACAAGAAACTGATTTTATAGAGTCTTATGCTCAAGCTTTAGCAATAGTTGGAGATGCTGATCTTATTGTAGGTCATATAGATCCTAAAACTGGAATGGTAGATATGTCTAGTCTTTTACAAACTATTGCAGATACAAATAAAGATCTTCCAGAATGGCAACAAATACCTGTAAATGCTCCAGATGAAGACGAATATCTAGAACATTTAGGAACAGCTCAAGTTGTTTGGAATAATCTTTCTAAAATAAATCAAGATATTAAAGCAAGAACTAAAAAACCAACAGATACTTTACCTAATCAAAATGAAATAATGGCACTGTATGAAGCAGGAGGAGCATCTTGGAATAATCTTATCAACAGTATTTTTAATACTGCTAAAAATGATGCTAGAGAGTTTAAAGATGTTTTAATTCAAGCTAGTAAAATGATATATTTAAATTCTACAAGAGATTCAGTCTCAGGATATCCTACTGAACAGGTAAGAAATGAATTAAGTATTAAAGATCCTACAATAGAAAAAATTGCCGAACAAAATTCTTTGTATGGTACTCTAATGAGAGAGGCTATATCTAGAGATAAAAGTACTGAAGACCAAACAAATGCAGAAAATGTTCTTGATGTGTATAAACAAACCCAACAAAGACTTAATAGTCTTGAAAGAAAAAGGTTTGAAAAAGATAAGTTAGATTTTTCTGGTATAAATAACGACAATATTTTTGAAAAGCTAGAACTTAAAGGTATAGGAGAATCTAGTCTGTATGGTTTTACCATGCCCTATTCTGCTAAAGATCCCCTTAAAAAAGAGGGATTCATAGAGGGCGATTTATTAGAAGATATAACTTTAATTATGTCTAATCCGGCTTACGAGGACGCAGATGCACTAAGACTATCAAATAATAAATTAATAACATATTTAAAAGAAAAAGGTTTTGATAATACAATAATAGCTAAGTTTACAGATCAAAGTTTATTAAAACATATAATAGCAAAAGCAGGAGAAGACCCTCGTTATTCTATGAAACTAAAAGATGTAGGTGATTTTACTCCTAATACTAAAAATGTAATTACTAATGTTAAAAACTATACAGATAAAGAGGTTGCTGAAGCTACGAAAGAAGTAGCGGATGTACTTTATGATAAAATTATGCCAACTCTTGAACGCTTAGGAGTAAATCGAAATGAGTTAACAACAATACTAGACGATGGAAATACGGTAATTAACGAAAGGTTTGCAGAGTTTGTAAGAGGAGAAGGATCTTATATAACTGATGATGGAAACGAAATAGATATATTAGATTTTTATAAAGAGGGTGATGAAGATTTAAAAATTTTAGATATATTATTTGCTACTACTGGAGACTATCCTATAAATGGCGGGGTTATTGATGTAGGGGAAGAAACACAAAAGAATGTTAGTGAAAAACTAGAAACAGAAACTATAATGTCTACAGATCCTAAAGATAGTACACCGTTTCATCCAACTGATATACCTTATATAGAAGATATGTCTAAAGCAACTATTCAAGATAATGCTTCCAATATATATCAAGTAGAAGGGGATTGGTATGAAAAAGAAGGGGAACCTTTAAGATTTAATCCTAAAGGAAATAACTCAGAGCAAAGGCATAGGACGTTAATAGAAGACGGCTATGGTATAATAGATTCAATTGCAACAGGAACGTACTATAATGTTGCTTCTGGATTTGAAGCTGGTCGATCTATTGCAATGCATAAAATTAATAATCCAAACGGAGGAGTTAGAAGCAATGATAATTTAGACAATGCTTTAAAAAATTCTTTTGAAGATGTACAAGGATCTATGGAAAGTGGAAACTGGACTGCTAAAAGTGTTAATGCTTTTGGATTTTTAGCTCATTATTATAAAGGACTTAATACCCAAATACAAGGCAGATCATTTGCTATTACAGATTCAGATATATTAGGTTTATTTATAAATCGAAGCGGAGATCAGCCTTCTGTGGAATCTGTTGCTGCTAGAGAAGAAGCTGAAGCAATGTTAAATTTTGCAAAACATGCATCAGAGATGGATCTAAGAAAATTATCACAAGAGTTTTTAAAAAAACCAGAACAGTTTAATATTTATTTAAATGGCTTAGATAAAGATAGACAAATTAAATTAGCCTATGCAAATGAAATGCTTGCCCAAGAAAATTTCTATCAAGAAAGAAGACAACTAAAAGATGCAGAAACATTGTCATACGATATTGTTAATCTTAATACTGACACAGTAATTAGCGATGAACCAATTTTAGTAAATACTTTCGCAACCCTTCTTAAAAGCAAAGCTCTTTTAAATACATATGGTTATATAAGCCCTGAAGATTTTAATGATTTGCAAAATGTTTTAGCAGAATGGAAAAACGAAGCAAGACAAGTTGGATGGTGGAAAGAAGCTGCTACTAATCCTTCTGAAAGATTATTAAATAAAATAGTAAAAGAAAGAGGAAAAAGTCTTTCTGAAGATCACCTTATATACAGTTTAATAGATATTAAAGATGCTAATATGTTTGTAGATCTATTTTCTAGTGATACTATGGGCGGTAAGTTTGGAGGAGCAGGGATACCAAATATTTATGGTCCCAACGAAGGACCAGAAGGTAAATATTTTAATGGTGCATTTACAATAGACCAACAAAATAAAATACTTAAACAAAATTTTTCTGGAACCATAGGAAATTGGAATGAAGATAATGTAATAGTTCAAGGCGTAACTGACATGAGGATAAGACTGGAAACTTTAATAGATAAAAATCCAACTGTAAAACATGCTTTAACAATGTTAAATGGAAAAACATCAAGTTTAAATAACAATAAACCATTTTCAGGTATTCAAATTTTAGATGGTATAATGGGAGCTAATGATCCTAATCTATACTTTATTTCAAACCCTATGATAGAGTCGCCCATAGAATTAAATAGTGATATGACTAATTGGCATTCTGTAGGATTAGCGTATCCTCCAGATAAAAAACTTGCATATTTTAATGACATTAATAATGGAATAACTGTAGCTCGTATTACAAATCAATTAGGGCAACAACAAATGAAAGAGGCTAGTAAAAAAAGAAGAGAATTTGATAGCTTAGAATATTCTCCAACGAATAATTTGACTCCATATAATGATGATAGAATAACGAATCCTCACATGCAAACAGTTTTAAGAAATTATACAGAAACAAATATAATGTCTAAAGATTTTATTTATAACCTTACAAATAAAAAATATACAAATGCAGAAAGTTTAGCTACGGCTGCTTTTAGTTTATTGCAAGTTAATACACCTAATAAGGATATGACTAACGAAATGCTTGACCCAATTAAAGAGTATGCATCTGCTTGGTTTAATAAACAAGATAAGGGCAATAAAACTTTAAATTCTTTTTTATTAAACTTAATGGAAAGTGATATAGAATCTAAAGATTTTATTAGAGAAAGATTAGACTATAAAGGATTAAAGGATATAACTAAGCTATTAAATATGGATCGAATAAACTACGAAAATAGTAAAGGTAGAAAATCAGAAGCAAGGTGGTATTATACAGAAGCAGGGGATGGTAGATCGTATGTTCCTAATTTAGATCCAAGCAAACTAAAACATACTGATTTTACTAGAGAAGAAGATGGAGCTCATGGTTACTTTAGATTACAAATGAATGTAAGAGATATTAGTAATGCAAAATTTATAAACAATAGAACATGGAACGTAGGTATTCCATTTGAGTTATTTAATAGATAAAGGGGAAAGCTATGGCTAGGAAAAAGAAAAAGTCTGGTGGCAAAAAAGATGCCTGTTACCATAAGGTTAAATCTCGTTATACTAAATGGCCCTCAGCTTATGCTTCTGGTGCTTTAGTTAAATGCCGTAAAGTTGGGGCAGCTAACTGGGGGAATAAGCGTGGCAAAACGAAAAAGTAGTAGTGAAGGATTAAGGAAATGGTTTGGTCGTAATAAAGGCAAAGGGTGGATTGATTGTAAAACTGGTAAACCTTGTGGACGTAAGTCTGCTAAGGGAGGCAGCAAGCGTCCTTATCCTGCTTGTCGTCCTACAAAAGCACAGTGTACAGCTGCTGCTAAACGCAAGAAAGGTCCTGCTAGAATTAGCTGGAAGAAAAAGAAAGGGGGCAAGTAATGCATAAGAAATTTAAATGTGCTTGTGGTATGACTACAAGAGCTACAGGTTCTCATGCTAAGAAAGTTATGAAACCTTTTAAAGTTAAATTTAAAAATACAGGGGGTAAAAATGCCAAGTAAAAAGAAAGGAGCCATGAAGGGCTGTACCATTAAGAATGGATGCAAAAGCAAAGCAGGTGGTCTTACAGCCAAAGGACGGCGTATGATTAACCGAAAAACTGGCTCTAAATTAAAGGCTCCACAACCCGGAGGAGGACCTCGTAAGCGATCTTTCTGTGCTAGAAACAAAGGGCAGATTAGAAAGTTTGGTATTGACTGTAGAAAAACTCCTAAGAAGAGAGCTTGCTTAGCGAGAAAGAGATGGAAATGTAGTAATTAAAAGGGGGAATGATGGAAACCACGGAGCTTATTAGCCTAATAGAAACTTTAGGCTTTCCAGTATTTATGGCTATTGTTCTTATAGGAGGCATCTACTTTATGATGAAGTGGATGATGAATACTCTTATGAGTAAACTTAATTCATTATGGGAAATGGTAGTTAAATTAATAGATAGAATCCGTGCGTTAGATAATTCTATCATCCGTCTTGAAACTATGATTAGGATTTTAAAAGATATTGATCCTGATTGGGAAAGAATTGGCAAACTAGATAATGAAGACAAAAGGACAGACTAATGAAAAGAATGTTACTGCTTAAGATTTCAGGGGGGATATTATGCTTTCAAGCAGCCTGTGCTTTTCAAGCAGGTAATGATAGTTCCGGCATAGCTTTTTTAATGCTTGGTGCTTATTTCTGGTTTCATAGGAATTGGAATAAATGATTGGGTTAAGGGTAATAACCCTAGTAATGATAGGAGAATTGTTAATGTCTAATAAGTATATAATAAGAAGAGGAGATACTCTTTATAGAATTAGCAAAGAAAATAATATGTCGGTAGATGATATTATAAAAATAAATAATATAACAAATCCCAATGAAATACAAGTTGGACAAGAAATAACTCTTAAAAATCCTCCAGAAAACTTAGGAGAAATGCCAATTATAGTAAAAGAGTATATGCCTTTTATAAAAGAACGAGAAGGATTTAGAAGTTTTGTATATTTAGATACTGGCAAGCTTCCTACTATAGGATATGGAACTCTATTATCGCCTAGTAATAGAATTAAAATGAAAGAATTATTTGGTGAAGATAGAACTAAAAGATTAGTAGCGGGTGAAGAAGGTCTGTCTGAAGCTGAAGCGTCTTTATTAGCCGAAAATGATTTAAAAGAATATGTAAAAACGTGCAAGAGAATGACTCCCGGAGTAGGTTTTGATAATCTTCCATTATCCTTAAGACGGCATTTAGTCTTTCAAACAAGACGAGGGTGTTGGACTAAGCATCCAAAAAAAGGAAGTCCTAATGCTATAGCTGCTTTTATGAATAGAGACTTTGGTAAGTTTGAATATGAGATGACTGATGGAAGAGGAGAATACCGAGATGCTATTAAGAATAAGGCACGAGGTATTATGAGACACATAGATGAGTTTGTGTCTGATGCGTGGGACTCTGGTTACTTTGATCCAATAAATAAATACGGATTTAGAAGAGATCAAAAAACATTTAAAGAAAGAGGATTCTTAGGAGAAATAACTAGAGATGATGGAAAGATAATGACAGAAATGTCTGTAGGCGTGGAGTTTGATGGTAAGGAAGTTGATATCCCTACTTTATATACTGGTATGCCTAAAGACCAATTAGATTTTTTAATTAAAGGGGGAGACCCTAGAGACAATGAAGCTCTCATGGAGGGGGCTGAAAAACGAGCTAAGGCAAGAATGAAGATGGGCAAGAGTCCATTTTATAATATAAGAGAAGATGCTCCTACTTATGAGGGGCAAGAAGATTTTAATACAACACCAATACTTGGTAAATGATTTCTTAAGGAGAAAACAAAATGCCAGAACCTACCCCATTTATGCGGAATATATACGATGATATATACCAAAGAAAAAGATTTGAAGCAACTGGAGCATATACTGAAAGCGATGCGATAGATCAACTTCATAACTCTATGTGGTTTAGAAAACAAACTGGCGATATTTCTTCTTTTGAATATGATGCATTCTATGGGCAACTAAGTCCTGAAGCTGGATATGACCGTAGATCAAAACAATATAATACTTTAGCTAACACATATGAAAATAATGAACTTGGAATGGATGCTATTGAAGAGGACTTTTTAAATTCTCAATACCTAAGTGTATTTATTCAACCTGATGGTAGTTACAAATTTGGCATTATGGATCGAAATACTAGATTAGCCCAGCCTTATCAATCTGTAGGATATTCTCAAAGAAGTGCATTCTTTGAAGCTCAGGCACAGCAATTTATGACAGGAGGAAGATTTAAAGCTGGAGAATTTTTACTTCCTTATGATAAATTAACTACTGAGCTAGAGCAAGCAGCTTTAGCAGAAATGGAAAGAGAAGGTAACATAGATCATACTGAACTTTTACAACCAACATTATTTAAATTTGATGATGTTGGTTATGTTGTTACTGGAGCAGAAGGCATACTAGCGTTAACCGAACAAGAACAAGAAGGCTATAACGCTGAAAAAATGTTAGAAGAATTTAAAGAACTTATACCAGCTTTGTATACTGCTTATAATTATACAGGAAATACTGATAGTTATTTAATTAATTCTAAAAATACTCATGATTTTTGGTATAGAGTAAATAAAACTTTAAATGAAGATGCGGTATTAAAATCAACAATGTATTATATGGTAGAGGATAAAAACTTTACTGATTATATTTTACCTTCTTCTTATGCATTTGTAAGAGAATCTATTATAAAAGATCCTGATATGAAAGCTGAGATTGCTTTATGGGGAGCTACTTCAGCGGCAGGAGCAATAGCAGCAGGTACTATTTTACCGGGAGTAGGACATCTTGCTGGGCTTGCTGGGGGTGCATTGGTAGGTGGATTAAGGTTTCTTGGAAGGTATGGAGATAAAGCTGCAACTGCAATTGACAGAAGCATGAAGGTTACTAAGAAAATAAAAGATTTAAGAAAAGCTGGAAAATTAAGTACAGCTAATGCTTTGTCTTTGCAACTAGAAGCAAAGATGAGGATAGCAAGATCAATTGGTGATTGGCTATTACCTAGTAGAATACCTATGATAATTGCTAATAAAATGGGGATTGTAAAACATCACTCTGTTGGAGAACAATTTGGAATGATGTTTGGTAAAAATAGACGAATAGGATACTTAGCTCAAAATAAAATGAAATTAGTACCCCTTGATTTTACAGAAGGTTTAATTGAAGGTGGTCTAGTAGAAGCTCTTCATCAATCGGAAATGGGACAAGAATTAAATGAAGATAATATAGCATACGCTGCTGGACTAGAAGGTTTAATATCTATAGGATTAAATCCAGCAATGAGAACTGTTTTTGGAACTGCTGAAGGGGTTGGTAGATTTGCAGTCGGTAAAACAGGACAACTAGGAAGCTATGTTACAGGCGGTAGGCTAGATGCATACACCGCTAATCTTAGAAACAGATTGTCTTTGATGGGATCAGGAAGAAGAAGAACTTTAACAGAAATATCTACAGCTATAGATAAAGCGGATAAGTTAGGAGTTCTTAGTAAAAAATACGATATTGTTTTTGGCAATCGTGTTCCTAAAAAAATAACTGCTACTAAAGATACCCTTAAATATTTATTTCCAGATGATCCAAGAAGAAGAAATAGAAAAACTAATTTCTTAGATGTATTATACGATACTGTATATGAGTATGCTCAAGAAACAAAACAAGATAACCCTACAGATTTTACCTTTGAAATGATGGATAAGATCATGACTAAATTAGTAGAAGACTCTGGCGATAGTACTTTTGATGTTAAACACGCAGGTATTAAGGCTATTAAAATATTAGATGCTGCATTAGATGGATCTACTATATCAGCTCCTGCAAAACTAAAAATTAAAAATAATTATATAAATAAATTTCATGGGTTTAATTTAATTTTTATTGCACAAGAAAATGATTTAACTGTTGATGAGCTAATAGAAAAAATTGATTATGCTGAGAACCCAGATACTTTTGATCCAGATGTATGGATTCAAACTCTTGGGGAAGAAGAACGAACTTTATTTTTAAATGTATTATCTGAAGATGGTAAGAATTTAAATGACATAGTTCATTTGACTCCTGAAGAAATAAATAATTATTTAACACGAATGAAAGAAAAATTTGAAGAAGACACTAGTCGTGAGCTAGGGGATATAGATAAATTAAACAAGGAGCGAGAAACCAATGCATCGCTGCTTTCTAAAAGTATTGGAAGACCTGTTATTTATATAGACGCAGTAGGTAATAAGGTAGTAGCTAATCCAGATGGCTTTGATACTAAAGCTGTTACCCTAGAAGAAGGTAGAAAAATACGAGATGAAAAATCTAAAGAAAAGGTAGAGCCTACAGAGCCAACAGAAACACCAGAGCCTGAAACTGATGTAGATCCTACACCTACAGAAACTTATGAAGATAAAAAGAATGCTGCTGTTAACAGGGCATTAAAGAGAATAAAAGAAACTAGTGACCGAGGTAATATAGAAGCTTCACAATTTTTTACTAATTTAGTATTTTATACTAAAGATCCGTTAAAACAAGCAGCAATTATAACTAGGCTTTACAAAGTATTTAATGGCGAAATGACTCTAAACCGGTTTTTTAGTTACTTAAACGAAGATCATCCAGATTTTGTGATGGAATCTCCGATAGTACAGGAAATTGCAGCCGTTATTATATTAAAGGCTTCAGGTAAAGATTTTATAAATCCATTTAGTACAGTACTACGAAGTAAACATAAAGATCTTTTAAGTAATCCTTCAGTCCGAAAAACTATAGATAGATTAGACGCAGAAGTATTATCTGCTGAAAAAGCCGATAAGGCTATGAAATCAATAGTTGATCCTACACCTACAGAACCAGTAGAAATTACTGAAACAATAGAAGAAAGTAGAGAATCAGATAGAAAATTAGAAGAACTTGAAGCAGATTTGCCTGTAGAACTTAAAGATACTCTTGCTGAAATAACTAGAATATCAAATGAAATATCACAATTAAAATTACAATTATCAGAGATGTCTACTAAAAACAAAGAAACAAAAGAGGTTAAAGAATTTGATACATCTATAAAAGAACTAGAGGCTTTAAATGAACAACTAGAAACTTTATTTAAATCTTTAGGAATTAGAACAGAAGATAGACTAGTAGACTTAACAACTATAAAAAATAAAAAGAAACTTTCTAATAAAGTTAATGAATTTATAGACGAGGATATAGCTGAGGTTGATACTAATCTTAAAAATATCGAAGAAGATAAAAAACTACTTTTTGATGTTAAAAGGATTGTATTAAATATAAAAGAAGATATAGAGACAAGGCGTAGAGTTTTATTAGATTTTTTAAACAATAGAAGAAATAATGAAACAGAAGAACAAATGATAGCTAAGCTAGGGCTTACTAAAGAATTTGTAGACAAAGTAAAAAATAAATCAATTGAAAGTAAAGAATTTAATACTGAAATAAAAAATAGTAAATTATCTCAAGTTATAGAAGATTTTATTAAAGCTATAGATAGTCCAAGTAATCAAAGTAAAAAAATATTAGAAGATAAAAAGAAAGAATTAATAAAAAATAAAAAAGAATTAAAAGAAAATTTAGAACAATATTTTAAAACAAGAAAAGAATTTAATAAACTTTTAAATCAAATCCAAAAGAAAGAGAAAGAATTAGAAAAATTAGGACCGTTCAAAGAAATTAGTGAACTAAGAAAAAATATAAATAGATTGTCTTTAAATAAAGAAGTAGCAGCTTCTAGGCTTATTCCAAAAGAAGATCTTTTCTCATCTGGTCTTCAACAATTTGCATATCATAGATATGTTGTACGATCAGCACAACAAAGCAAAGTCCAAATAAATGATGATGCTAGAAAAAAGAAATTAAAAACTATAGACTTATATACTTGGAAAACATATGTTAAAGATAGCTATATAAGTTTTAATTATATTGACAGTTTTTTAAAAGAAAAGTATCCTGATTTAAAAATGGAAGATACTGTTGATATGAATACTGCTAGAGATATGATAACAGATTTTGCAATGTGGAGAAACGAAACCTCTAATAGACATAGAGGAATAAATATGATGATAGCTAGATTATCTGGAATTGATGTCGAAGCTATGAATGCTTTTAATGAGCTTGTCCACGACTATGTAAGCATTGGTGAGTTTACTGCAAATGATCAGCCTTTATTAAAAAGATCAGTAACAGAAGCAGAGACTTCACGCCCAGTACCGCCACAAGATAGTATTCCTTTTGTTATTACTGAAGATACTATTGGAGAATATGCAGAAAGATTCTTAGATGCTGCTCGTCTATTACAAACCTTAAAAAATCAAAACGGACAATATTCTCATCTTGGTTTAGTTATTGCTATGTTACACCAAGCAGGATTAGGAAATATAAATTTTAATCACCCTATATTTCATATGGGTTCAGAGCTAGGACCAGAAGGATCAAAGGCATTAGAAGGAATTAGACCGGTAATTCTTGAACAAGCAGGAGCTATTGAAGCAAGTAAAGATGGACGATTAGCACCAGATAAATTATATAGAAGAGAAAAAACAGATAATAACACAATCCATGAGGGCGATTATATGGATGTTATTGTTGATGTTGAAGAACTTACTACTGTTTTATTATCAATATCTAAAAAACTAGGAGATAATTATTCTGCTAGAGTAGAAAGCAAACTTGAAAGAGCAGTAGTTGATGCTAAAGGTAGAGTAGAATCTTTAGATAAAAGCACCACTAACTATAGAAGACAATTAAAATTTGCTGAAGAATTACATCAAGGTCTATTAGATTATGTTAAAACAATACCTAAAGAGAATAGATTGCGAGCAGGATTTAATAGAGATACAGATGTTGACGCTAATAGATCAGTCACAGAAAAAGAATATACAGAAATATTTAAAGATAATTTTATAGAGCAAGCAAGAGGAATTAATAAACAAAGATTATTAGAAACTTTTGTTAATATATACGAAGACTATGTTACTACTCGTCCTAAAACTATTGACTCTAGAATTAAAGAGTTGTATATAGAAATCATTGATAGTAATGAAACAACACAAAGTCTTGATAGAGTTATTGATATATTATTAGAAACTACAAAACTTTATTATGGAATTAAAAATGAAACAGATATGGGGGATGGTACTTTAGATTGGATGCCCGCCGAAGAGGCTGGCAGAGCATTGTCTGATGCAATCTTTAGAAGAAATGAAGTATCAACTTATAGAAGAAATATCAGTACAAATATTGAAAATCAAACTGATCCTGATAGCCCTCAAGATCTTGTAGACAGAGGACAGCCGAATATTAGTTCTAAACTACAACCTAAAAGTGTTAGACATGATATGCCTTTCTCTACAAAAAATCTAAGACGAAACTATGAAGAAGCCTTAGTTACTCATAGAATGAAACACTCTTTAAAAACAATTGAAGCAATGACACCTGATGAGGTAACTGATTTTATAAATGATTTATTAAAAAGAAAAACTACTAAAGAAGGAGCTATAGAAGAATATATAAAAGATAGAAAGCTAGATAAAGATAAAGAGTTAACGGCTAAACAAAAAGAAGAAGCTTTCAGAGAATATTATATTCCTAGTAGAGAAATTGTAGGTAAAATAAAATTAGGATTTGATTTTCTTCCTCAGATATCTAATAGAACTCCGGGAGAAACTATTACTAATTTTGAACAATGGCAAAAAATGGTAATGGAAGTTATGTTAGATTTCCCTGTTATAGGGTTAAATTTAATTCATGATGGTAGATTTTATGTTGATGGAATTATTACTGGATTTCAAACTCAAGTAGAAGCTAGAGAAAAATATGCAGAAGAGTTAGGTAAATCTGTTTCAGAATTAACTAAAGATGAAAAAGCAAAAGCTGATGAAAAATATAATCCTCAGCCTCTATTTATAAAAAGAGATGAGTCATTTGATGAAGAGAGTGTGGGAGGTAGATTAAATAAAAGAATAGCAGAAGGAGCTACGCCGGGTATGGCATCTGGGATGTTAACTTTTGCTGGATTCTTTCAACACGTTGCTTGGGAATTTATGAATAAAAACTATGAAGGTTTTGCTAAAAGGTCTTTAGAATTAGGACAAGAAAAAGCACAAACAATAGGAATAGATAATATATTTTCATATCAAAGAGTTAGGGATCATAGTTTTTCTGGTCAACATATTACTGTATCTATGTTAATCTCAGGCGAAAGATCAAATAAAGAAATACAAGAATTTCTAGATAATTTAGTATATGATAAATTAGGGTATACTCAAGATGATGTTTATTTAAATGTTGGCAAGTATGTATTAGAGTCAGCACTACAAAATATTGAATCGCATATAGATATGAACCCAGAATCATTGGAGTCTTTACAAAAACTAAACGAGTTATTTGATTTTAAAGGTATATTAGAAGATTTAAAAAATAACGACCAGACTACAGATAGAGTTAAATTATTTAGAGAGTTTATGAAGAAGCCTACTATGGTTCAATTATATTGGGCAGGTTTAGAAGGAACAGCAAATGCATTAGTTAAAGACTGGCAACAAAACGCTGATTGGGCAAAACAAGCTGAAGCTAACGGCATTACTCTAAAAGATATTAAAGTATGGGCAACCTTTTTAAATAAAGGCGGGGCTGCATTAAGAGCAACTATGATTAATGAAGTTCAAGGAGCAACTAATACAATTCTTGAAGGATTAGGTATGACTGCTACTGAAAGAGTAGAGCTAATTAATATTTTAGAAAATTATGCAAAACAAGAAGAATTAGTTAAAGCAGACTGGTTAGCTGTCTATGGTGATGATATGAAAGAGGCTGGTAAAAAAAGAAGAGATTTAATTCAAGCTCATGAGAACTATGTAGAAGAAATGTCAGATTATTTAAGTCAAGGAAGACCTGAAGAAAAAGCAAGGCTTAAAGAAATTATTAGAAAAGATACTCAAGAAAGAATTAATAATGTTAAAGAATATTTAAAATCACAAAGACATCCTTCTGTTGATAGACCTTTAACTGAAACTGATTTAGATAATCCAGAAATATTTAATAAACATTATTCTGAAATATATAGATTATTAACAGGGTTTAATGAAGCATGGAAAGAAATGCCATTACTTAGAGTTTTAAATGAAAAGAATGCACAGCCAATTAGAATTGAATACGATGAGATGACTAAAAAAATTATGGAAGCTTCAGGATTAGATCCTGCTCATGTTGAAGAAAATTGGCTAATGGGTGGGCTACTATTGCAATACCATGTATTCCAAGAGTTTGGGATTGATACAGCAGCAGGACGATTGCAGCTTCCTTTTGCTGGAGCTAGGAGTCCTTATACAAGTCCCTTTGGTAGCTATAGAAGCGAAGAAAAACCATACGGTATTTGGCAAACATTAGGTAATAGATTTCCTGAAGGAGTTGGAAATAAACGAGATTATGTAAATAAACTTATTGCTATAGATTTAGCTCTTAGAGTTTCAACTCAATTAGAACCTGCTATGTTAGCTATACCAGAATATACTATGGCTGATTACTTTGCACAATGGCAAGCTGAATCAGATCATACTGTTCAAGCAAGAGCACGATCAAATAATTTTTGGAATAATCCTAGTGAACTATCAAATGAAATTGGTAGAGATCAATTTACTAAGAATGAATTTGGCGGTAGGTTTGATGAAAATAATAAACCATTATGGTCAAGAAGAACTGTAAAAGATCAGGTTGAGATTACAACAAAAGTTCCGGCTGGTATCTCTTCATTTAGACCTACAATGGGATCTCCCGGAAATCTTATGCAAGACAAAGGATCTTTGTTCTTAAGAAAAAAATTCTTTGAAAATAAAGTTAAAGAACAAGATAAGAGAATAGATAATTTTAATAAACTTGCTGATAATAAACTTGATGATAATTTAAATTTATTTGTATCAGGTCTTTTAACTGGATCACATCCTTTCGATACTAATACACTTCCTGTAGCTAGTCCTCCTGCTACAGAGCCTATTAGTAATGTTTTTAGTGACGAATCTAATGAACAAAAAGTTTACAAAGCAATGCGAAACTTTAAAGAGTCTGTACTTCCTTGGGCTATGGAACGAGGATATTTTACTGAAATAAAAAATAAACAATGGGCTAGATTATGGATTCTATGGGATCATGATAGAATTATGTCAGACACTTTACGTCAAACTAGAGGAATTGTAAAAGGATTAAGAACTACAAGCGAAGCAGATTATACAGCAAGAAGTAGAGAAATAAGAATGACTTGGTATGATAAACTATTCACACAGAGGTCTATTGCTCATGAAGTAAAAACAACTACTTATGATCCTAGAGAGTTAGATGTATTTTTACCAGAACTAGGAGATGCAATAGATACCGATGCTATGTCTTATCTTCAACTTGCTAAGGTAATATCTCAACGATCTGAAAAAGGAGATCCAAGAGTTTTTACTGCTGCCCCAAGACATCTTGTAGCTTTAGATGAAGACACAGCTTTTAAAAAGAAAGAAGTCGTAGCAACTGTAGAAGGACCGGTAGCTGTTCACCATTTAGAAACTGGCGTGGCTATGATGGAGCATTTCCTTATATCTAAAACAAATGAATATATACAAGCTAAGAAAAAAGAAGATAGTGAAATTGGAGCTTATCTTCGTGAACTCGAAAGTAAATTACCAGAAGGACAGTTATTAGCTTGGTGGGATTTAGAAAGAATGTACAATGATCCTGATCCAGTTATTAGAAACATGGCATCTGATATATTCTTTAAAGCAATTGAAGAAGCTTCAATTCAGCATCATAGAAACTTTACAATTTATTTAGATCCTGATTCTGAAACAAGAGGAAGAATGGTTCTTGATCCTACGCATGAAGGCAAAATTAAAAGAATGTGGGGCAGTATATACCCATTGCTACATGGTAAAGTTATTGGAGCACCTACCTATCATCTTACTCGTGAAGGGCTGCAAGAGATGTTAATTAATACTAAGTCAACTCTTTTGCGACAAATTGAAGATAGGTCTATTACTCAAAAACCATATTTAGGTACAGAGCGTTCATTGCATGAAAGTTTAGAAGCTGGGTTTCAAACTGATCTTAGAAAGAAAAATGAAATACTTTTAAAAGCATTTGAAATTATGGAAGACTCTGAATTAGATTCTTATACTCTTACAGACGATAGAAGAAGTAGTTCATTTGATCCAAACGAACGGCATAAAACTATTGATATAGATAAATTAGGTGGATTAAAAGGAATGGATTTTGATACTGCTTATGCAAAATCTTATTATTCAGCTATTGATATTATGAAAACATCGGCTACTAAATCAGGCAATACAAGATTATCTAGAGTATTAGATGAAATAACTAGTAATCCAAATGATACTAATAGAGTATTATCTCTAGCTTTAAAAGTTCAAGATAGTCATGGATTAAATTTCCAAGATGCTAAAATATTTGCTGCGTCTGTTTTAAATATAGATTATAAAACATTTACAGAAATAGAACCAAATGTAAATAAATTAAATGAACAAATTAATAAACTTAATTTTAATCCTTTAAATAAAATGACTAAGCATCTAGAAAAACATATAAGTGATTCTAATAATATAGGAGTTTTACAAAGAACTAATGTAGATAATTTTAAATTTATTTTAAAAGAATTAGGATTAAAAAATGTAGATAATATTCCTGAACTATTAGATTATGATGGATGGTTAAAAAATAATAAAATATTAGCTATAGATATTGAAACTGATTGGGTTATAGATGGTAAAATAACTAAGGTATATAGCATTGCTGAACATTACTCTGATCGAAAAGAAAATAAAATGTCTGATGGTAAAAACTTAAAAGCATTTTTAAAAAGAGTTGAAGCAGCACAAAAGGAAGGATATAAGGTTGTTACTTTTAATGGTAATCACTTTGATTGGGTACAATTAGGCAACCTTACCGGTGAATATGATTTAGCTTTGCGAATAGCAATGAGAAGCTTTGATCTTAGGACTATCTTTAAGAACATGAAAGCAAATAAAAGCGATAAAGGAAAGTTAAATGATTACGCAAAAAATATTCTTAAAAAAGAAAAAACAGAAGTAGGGGGATGGGTAGTTCATCTTTTAACAACTAGATTAAAAGGAGAAATAGATATAAATAATTCTGAGCATGTTCCTACATATATGAAAGATAATGAAGATGTTAAAAATACAGTAGAAGAATTAAATAAGATAACAAGTAAAGAAGAAATAAATAAACGAATTAAAGAATATACAGAAGAAGATGGGGCTATTACAGTAGAGTTATTTAAAAAAGTATTAGAAGATTTAAACGGAACTGAATATGATATTGAAGGTGACTTATTAACTGTAGATAGTAATATGTTTCCTACTTGGGCATTGCATATTTTAAATAAAGATTTAACTGCAAGCGAATTAAGAGGGCTTATCGTTAAATCACGCACACGCAAGGCTGGGAAATTTTATAAAGAATTAAATACAGAGATAGATTTTCAAGAGTCAGCTTTAAATGAAGCACAAATATTATTTAGAAGTGCTAGGCAATGGTTAGATAGAAACAGTGCTTCTGAAGTTCGTTCTAAATTAATAGGCGAAGAAGTTAATGAGTTAGAAAATTTAGTTGGATTTGAAACAGCCTTAGAACAAATTGTTGGTGTTAAAGATCCAAGTCCTTCTCAATTAATTGCTGCTAAACTAGCTTTGTCAGCAGCTATACAAGAGGGACTAGATAGTCATGGTATTTATAATCCTTTAGATTTATCAAGAGGTTTAGATGACGATGTTGATTTGTGGTCTTTAAAAGATTTTAAACAATTTAATAAAACATTTAAATCAAATGATACTGCTTTAGAATTAAATAAAACTATAGAAAGTTCTAATTTAAACAATGAACAAAAAGAAATGTTAAGAATAACTTTTGCTCATTTAGCAAGAATGAATCCTGAGTTCTTTAACGATATAGATTTAGAAATTGCAACTCAACCGTTGTATAAAATAGGAACTAAGGATAGAGTGTCTGGAGTTTTTGGTGTTAAGAAAGACAAGTTTTCTATAATTGTTGATCCTACTAATGTTGATAATAATACAGAATTGGTAGAAATTATTCTTCACGAAACCATTGGACATATGGGAGTAGAAAGATTTATTAGAAAAGACGAAGCACATTGGATAAGTGTTGTTGAGTGGATTAAATCTTATGAAGGACAAGTTTCTATACGAGACTTTGTAACTTCTCTTCCTAAGTACTCTAAGTATAGTGGAGAACAATTACAATCTCTTGTTGCTTTCTATCAAAATAATCCAGAAGAATGGGCTGCTTTGTATGTGTCTCATAGAGTTATGTTAGATGTAACTCATGATAAATCTATTATAGTTCCTGATAAACATGTTGAATCAATGGTAGGTAAAATTGTTCGTTCAGTTAGAAGATACTTACAAACAATAACTGATGCATTATTTAGATTTAAAACAAGAACACCAAAAGCATATGAGATGATGGAAAAAATTGTAGAAAACAGTTACGGGTTTAATCAACGAGCAGGAATACATAGGGCTATTTCTTCTAGAACCCCCTCTGAAGTTTCTACTGGACATCCTAATGCAGAGAATATGTATAACTTTTTAAATCCAAAATCTCTTACATTAGGTGATCAATCTCCTTCTTTATTTCAATTTAGAGATAGTTCTCCTCTGACAAAAGAACAAATAGATAATATTACTAAAACAGAAACTACTGGTACTTCTTTTGAGACGTTAATAGATGACCTTGAGAATATAGAGCGTGAGTTAAGAGATATAGAAAATGATATGAACAATGCAAAAGATCTAAAAGAAAAAGATAAAAAGAGAGCTGAATTAGTTAATAAGTTAAAAGAAAAAGAACATATTGAAAAACAAATATCTGAAATAGATTATAAAAATATGTTTGGTCAAGATAGAAGAACTGTTTTAAATAATCGCAAAATAATTAATAATTCAAAAAGAGAAATTACTCATTCTAGACATGGTAAAATTAAAGACGATTTATTAATACCTAGAAATTATATTACTAGTTTATTAAATAATAATGAACAAGGTGATTTAGATATTTTAAAAACATTTTTAGCAGATTCATTTGAAAAAATGGGAGAGCATAGAGGAGAATATGTTTTAGAAGGAACAGAACAATACTTAGCTTATTTTCCAAGTATATATTTAACTTTAAATAAACTTGCTACTAATGGTATCTTTAGTTTTAATACTACTCAGTCAGATAGAACTTATTTAAATAATGCTATTCCAATTGTTTTATTTTCTAGAATGATTGCTAGTGGATTAGAAAACACTACTGGTAATTTACAAAATCCTGAAGGTATTCAAAGCTTTGAACACAATTATAATGAATTAATGATTTTAGAACAAGAAGCAGCAGATTACGATAAAGGATTTACTGAAGAAGGAAAATTGGACACAGATAGATTTGAACGAATAAAAGAAGGGGCAATTCGATTTATAGTTAACGAAAAGGACATTTCAGAAACTGATCCTGATTATAATTTAATTAAACAGTACGCAAAAAAATATAAAGAGTTTTTACAACAAATGACTGATATTATGTTTGATGCTGGTGTTTTATCTGAGCCAGAATTTACAGATCCTAATAGAAATATTATATTAACTTTAAAAAGAAAAATTAAAAATATGGAAAATAATAAAGTTTTAGATGAAGTATTATCTAAACGAGATGCGTTGAAAGATATGATTAAAAGTGAACTAGAATTAAAATCCGCTAATAAAGGAGTTGTTGATCCAATTGGTTTGTATATGTCTAATATTCTTCCGGATTTAAGTAATGTAACTGATGGAATAGTTGATTCAAAGTTTTTAAAATCTTGGGATTTAACTCCTGATAATGTTAAAAAATATATTGATCAACGTATTTTAAATAGCGAAGACGAAAGAGCAGATACTTTAAAGCAACAAATAAAAACTGATACAGAATCTAAAAGGGATTATATTGCAAGGGAAGGATTAGAGATTAACTTATTAAGACATCAAATGGTTGAAGGTATGTATGAAGAAGCTTCTAGTGGAACTAAAACTTTAAAACAAATTATACCTACTGCTGATGACGTTATAGTTAATACATATAATAGAAGAATAAAAGAGTCGCATACAAATCTTGTAAGTAAATTTCAAGCTTTATCTGGAAGTTATTTAGCTAAAGTAATTGGAGATAATAATCTTGTTAGACCAAACCATAAACAATATTTAATAAACTCTAATGATGTTTTAAATCTTATCGATTACAAACTTTATTTACTTATGAATAGAATAGGAAGTACTTCTTTCTTACCACAAAAAATAGTAGGTATACCAAGTTCTTATGATTTACTAACTAACCCTAATACTAAAGGTTTATTTAATAATTCTATATCCGATATTGTAAATGGTATGGTTCGAGGTCCTGTGTGGAATGCAAGTACTGTTTCAACATTAAAACAATTTACTGATTCTACAATAAATGCAGATTTATTTTTAACTATATTTGAAAATGTTATAGAAAATAATACAGATTTATCTGGCTTAAATATTATAGATAATTCTGTAAAGAGTTTATTTGGAGGAATACAAAGACCTGTTAGATCTAGGCTTTTAGAAGATATACAAATATTAAGAAGAAAACTACAGATAACAGGGGGAGTTGCAACAAGAGCTGTAAACAATGTAAATCCAGCTGTTGATACAATAAATGATTTTACTTCTACTTTATTAGGACCTAACTTAACTGTAGCTACTCCTGTAGTAGAAGGTATAGTTAATACTACCTCTTTGATGTTTGGAGGTCCAAGAGGATTCTCAAACTTCTTTACAACTCTTATAGATAGTATAACATTAGGGGCAAGCCATGCTACAAAGAATGGAAGAATAAAACAAAAAGAACTAGCATCTGGTATGGCTTATTACGCTAAGTATCTAAAACATAATAGGTATGAAATGGATAGAAGTCTTTTGTTTGATGATGAGGCTCCTGATCACGAGTTAAGTTCTACAAGAAGATTTTTAAGAAAATCTAGAATTTTATCAAACTCTGTAAACGGAGCTATTAATACTGACCTTAGAATGGTATCTACTTTATCTTATAGAAAATTTCTACAGGAAATTATTGAAGATGGTAGATTTAAAACTCTTGTTGAAGAAATAAATAAAAATAGGGATGTATTAGAAAATCGAAAACAATTAAAAGAAATTGTTTCTAGAACCCTTGGTAGTTCTCACGGTCGAGTAGAAGCAGTCTATCAAATGGCACAAATGGGTCTTTTAGATATTGCTATCTTAAACGATATAGATATAATATTAGATAAATCTTCTAGGGTATATGGAGTATATTCTTTTGGCAAATCTTTAAAATCTTATATTTCAGAACAAGATAGAAGCGGAAGATCAAGACTTAATGATGCCATGAGAAGATTAAAGAATTGGGAAGATGCCGTGGTACATTTAAATATTATCAATCCTACCGCTATGGATTTAGATACAACTGATGTTCCTCTATTTAGATTAATGAGACACTATAAGTCTTATCCTAATGTTTACGCTTCACAAAGAATTTTTAGAGATTTACCAAGATATGGTCCCGCAGCTTTCTTAGGAAGAACCATAAGGTTTATGTTACAAGAAGCTGTTTATATGATTATTATTATGTTAGCTGCTGGAGTAAGTGCTGAAACTCTAAGACGAAGATTTTCAGAAAATCCTGCTAAAGAAATATCTTATATATTATCTAGGAACCCTTCTATGGGATTTGCAGGAGAAGCTATTGTATCAGCCTTTAAAGGATTTCTAGAAGGCAACTTAGCCAAAGGAGTGGGAAGACCCTTAGCTCCTGTTGGGTTCTCATTACTAAGTGGACAGCTTGAATCTCTTAAGAATATAACAAATCCTGATGGGAAAGACTTTGGAAACTATGCACGTCTTTTAACCTTAGCACCTCATCCAGTTATAGGTCAGGCATTTGCTAACCCATTTACTAGAGCTATTCTTTCTCATACTCTAGGTAAACAAAAGTCTGTAGATCAGTTAAGACGTAATCAGCAACAAGGTCCTAGACGTGAAGGATTCAACGAGGACTTTGTTATAGATACTGGAAATAACAATAATATGTTCTTTACTAAAGAAGAAAAGAATCTTAATAATATAATAAGAGAATTGTATCCTCAAGCATTCTTATCTCATATGATTGAACAATATAATATTCCTAGAGGAAAACCAATGCAAGAGCCAACACAAGCTCCAGCACCGGCAACAGAAACCCTACAACCTGAGAGGGGTCGAGTCGATGTTGCTCCTTCGGTTGATCCTTTAGAAGAAATACAAAAGCCAAGAACTCCTGATTTACCCGAAGAGTTGCAATAGTTGGGTTAAGGGTAGGTAGACCCTAGTTAACTATAGTTTATCTATAGGTATATATTATATATATTATATACTAGGTATACTTAGGAAAATCGACTAGGGGTCACGAATATACAGCTAGGGTTGTATTAGTGGGATTACGGAATGTCCCCCTATACCCCCCTAAGCTGTGCTTGTCTTAGGTAGCTTACTTAGCCGTGAGCTACCAAAGATGGGCGTACTGCTCATCCTCGCCGTGCCGTCTTACTGTGCGTAAGACATGGAAGAGAAGATGGCGGGAGACGGTACTGGAGGAGTTATTGCTTCCAGCACTTTTTACTTCTGGAGCGTTTCCAGAAGTTTCTTTGGTTTCTTTTGCCTATTGGCGGAAGGAGTTAGGTATGGCTATAAGCCCACTATCTAAACAACTTGGAGCTATCCAACAGCTACCCAAGCGATACCGGGAACCTCTCAGTACTTTTGGTCTTGAGAAGTTCATTACCATTCGCAATAAACTACGAAGAGCAGACCGCTCTATCCATCAGGTCGTTGACCAGATGCGAGAGCAGATTGCTGTAGCAGTCTATGGTTGGAATGTAGATCTTACAGATTTACGGTCTATCGAGAATGCTATCGTAGCGGGCGACACAATGCTACCTGAGCCTACAAGGCTTAAAGGATATGTATTGTCTCGTCCTTATATTGCAGGGACACACCGTACTGTGGTGAGTCGCAATGGCAATGTGCCTCAACCTAAGAGAGTGCAGGATGCCCTGTCGTATATCGGCAATACACCGTTTGACATTCATCCTGAGATCGAACATATGCTTTATCTTAATAAAGAAAAGGTAATGTCTGATCAAACTGAACCTGTCTTTAGGGAACTCGAAAGGATTGAAAGCTGGGATAGATTCTACAACACAGTCTTTCTCGACTGGCGTGGTAGATACTACAATGGCTCTGGTATATTATCTCATCAAGGTGATGATCTTAATCGATCTCTCGTCTGCTTTGCAGATGCTTATCCTTTTACAGATGAGCAATGGGATAGAGCTCGTGACTTCTTAAAAGAAGAGTACGGTAAGTACTTTTCCTCATTCACGACTCATAATGTACCTGAATCTTGGAAAGCATATAGTGCATGGTTAGCTTGTACTGATCAAACATTTGCAGAGCATTACATTGTGCAACTAGATACTAAATCATCTGGTCCACTCTTAGTGTCTCTTATGATGCGAGACAAGAACTTGCTAACTACCATACTAGAAGAAGACTTCTACTTAGCTATTGTTGATCAGTTTCTAAATGAAGGCTCTTCTTGGTCTAAAGCACTTTCTGAGATTGATACTAAGATCTTAAGAAAAGAAATCGCTAAGCCAACTGGGATTCAAACCATGTATGGTACAGCGTCTGATGCTTTAGCTTGTGCTATCGGAACTATCCTTGTCTTTGGACAGGAGTGTGACATGTCTCTACTCGATACGAAGTCAACCGATGGGTTGGCTACTCAAATCGAAAAGGGTCGTATTCCTCTTGAGGAAGTCACACTATCTCCAGCGTCTTGTCTTAAGTCACACTTGGCAGACTTGTCTGTTCCTAATCAGATAAGGCAACTGTCTTATTTGGCTAAGTCATTACAGCAAGCTATGTTCAATCGCTTTCCGTCTATCAAGGATTACCTTGGTACGTTAAAAGGTGCTGCTAGTAGTTGGTACAAGAAAACAGATTCTTGCTTTTCTTTTGTGCATCCACTTGATAATAATATTATTATACATCCATTTCCTCACAAGAGAGGGAGTGAGTCTATCAAGGACTATATTGATATTTCATTTACAATGGATGATGAACGCAAGAGGATTCGTAAGAATCTTTGTCCTATGACTACTGGTCAGGGCAGGATAGCTGCGTGTGCTCCATGTTTTACACACCTTATAGATGCTGTCATTGTTACTCTTGTAGTCAACAAATGTCAGAAGCTGGGTATTCCTATTGCGACTATCCACGATTCTTTTGGTGTCCCTGTAGCCTATGTAGATACTGTACGTCAAATCTTCAAAGAGGTTTTGATCTGGATGTTCACTAACCATGATTATCTAGGTGACTTCTGCAAAGCTCACAATAAGCGTCTACCGCAAAGAGCTGGCGTTGAAGAGTTTGATATTGCAGCATTGCTAGATAAGCTGCCATCAGCTATTGGCTGATACCATCGCTCTTGTTCCTCTACCGAGGGACAAGAGTTTTTCCCTACAGAACGTCTGTAGGTTTCCTAGTTTCTTGTCTACGGACAAAGGAGAAAGTTATGCGTAAGCAAAGCTTTAAGAATGTGGTTCTCCGCAAGGGGAGCCGTGGCATGGTCTCTATTCATTTTACCAACAGAGCAGACACAGCAAAGGTCTTTGCCTATGGCAAGCCTGAGTTTACTGTTCGCCTTGGTGAATTAAAAAGATATATTAAAGAATGTCAAGGGCGTGGATACACCTTCCATGCTGTTAGTGACGGTCTTCGGTATTTTGAGACTGATGCTATCTATTGGACTTTGTTGGACAATGGCAACTACCGTATGTTGTGCTGGTATGATGAAATCTTTAACGAGGATATTATCGACAGTCACTATCTTGAGGTAGAAGGTCTAAACTTTTCAGATACTGTCTCGTATTTCTGGAGAGACTTCAACAAAGCTCACTGTCGTTCCCGAACCATGAAGTTCCGTAATGGAGTTTGTGGTGACGCTCGTTATCAACGGGCGTAATTAATGGCTATATAATATAGTCATCTCTCCCTTCGGGAAGTCCTTCGTCCTCACCTTTCGGTGTGCATGCTTCCCTTCGGGCTGCGGGGAATGCCTTCGGCAACCCTCATTCTTCGTGTAACGGCTTCGCCGGTCGGAACGACCCTTCGGAACGTCTGCGGAACGCTTCGCTCTCCGGCTATTCTAGCCCCCCTAGCGGGGAACCCCGTGTTTATGGGGACACCTGCTTTTTTCTCACATTTGCCCAAAGCCGACCAACGGAGCTGTTGGGAACCCAACCATCAATGGAAAACCAATGTCAGCTCCTTGTGATCGGCTAGTTGATTGAAAAATCATTTTATAAACCCTAATAAGATCTAAGGAGGATCAATCATGAATCGTATTATCATAGATATCCAAAACCCATATGCTATCGCTGTGTACTCAGATATAGAAGGCTGCTA
>TARA_R100000700_G_scaffold6218_1_pt1 | contig 39434 bp, 56 predicted proteins | sample TARA_R100000700 | Tara Oceans TARA_R100000700 (sample SAMEA2622810) | marine metagenome | biome: marine biome (ENVO:00000447); feature: marine epipelagic mixed layer (ENVO:xxxxxxxxx); material: "saline water (ENVO:00002010), including plankton (ENVO:xxxxxxxx)" | depth 120 m | reverse complement strand
TGGAACTACATTTGGAGGCACAACAGGTCTTGGAACAGGTTCTGGAGTAACAATTGGAACTGGTACCACTACAGGGACGGGAACCACTACTGGAACTGGCTTAGGGACTACTCCGATAACTGGCTTGGGCAAGAATACAGGTACAAGCACAGGTCTAGGTTTAGCTACAACTACAGGTCTTGGAACGACTACAAAAAATTTAAGTAATTATGTTCCACAACCTTTTAAGCCTGGAGTTCCAGATCCAGGATTTAAGTTAACAACATCAGCACCAGCTCTTATGGCTCAGCCAGCCGCCCCAGTAGCTACTACAAGCGGGGCTAATATAACATCAGATGAGAATCAAGGATTTGCACAGGCATCTTTAGGTGGAATGGAACAAGTTCAGCCAACCCCTTCAATTCAACCACCAGCACCAGTGGCACCTAAAGGTGGGCCAGGCGGTGGTTTTGTTGAAACCACTCAACCAGCTAAACCAGCAACTCCAGTACCGCCCACTCAACCACCAGCGCCACCACCTATGTTAAGCGCTGAATTAGGCGGAGGAGCAGCTATGCAAGAAGTCGACCCAGATGTAGGTTCAATGATACAAGCTTTTAAAAACCCGGGATACGGTATGTTTGATATCTTTTCAGATAGTCCCTGGGCGTAGAATAAAATAAGGTTTTTAAGGAGAATAAAATGTCAAACGGTTTTAATTATGAATCACCTTTAAACGCTTTTTTAAGCAGAGGATTGCCTCAAATTGTTAGCGAAATCTCTAGAAAGCAAGAAAGAGATAAGGAACGCGAATCGCAAGATAAATGGAGATTGCGCGAATGGAATGAGAATACAAGGCGATACAATGAGAATGTAAGGCGAGAAGAAGATAGGGATAAGCTGAATTTCGATAATCTTTTAATTGAAAGAGGTTCAAAAATAAGTAGTTTACAAGGAAGGGATAATTATTACAGAAATTTATTAGACTCTGGTAAGCTAAGATCTGATAAAGGATATGATTTATTAGAAGGAGCAATGAAAACTACTGGAGAGCATATTAATATTGCCAATGATTTAGTTACTGGACTTGATGTGTATAATCTTAATGAATTTGAACTAAGGCAAGTCGAGAATCACTATAATAGTGGAGATTTTAATGAGGGATTTAATTCATTAATAAATATAATAGATAGAAAGTTAAAAGCAAGCCCAGAACAAATGATGAGAGCTAAGAATCTTTCGACTGAAAGGCAAAAATTAGCCGAGACACTAGTTGATCCTTTGTCGGCAACAATATATGATGCAACCGCATTAGAGAAGATGAGGGGAGATAAAGATAGGCTTGATGCGGAGATATCTGAAATTTTTAGAGGAGCTTCTATATATAAAGATACAGCTGGTGGTAATGTTGAATCGACCGATTACGGCGTATTCCAGATTAATGATAAAACTTGGGATAAGACTTCGCAAAAAATGTTTGGAAAAGATACAAGAAGATTAACACCGCGAGATAATATTAAATTGGCTTCTTGGATAGTTAAAAACAGTCCGCGAACTGTAGGTGGCTCAACTTCAGGATGGAATAATTGGTCTGTTGTGTTGAATGATTCATATAAACAGCACATGAATAAGTCTGATAGTTATTATATGGCTGGAGGTCTGTCTAAAGCTAATTTAGATTTAATAAATAAAGAATTTGGGGATGATGCTCCTATAGCAAAAGCTGTCATGATGGCGGAATCAGGTGGTAGGCATAGCGCTATGAATCAAAATTTATCTGGAGGTAGAAGTAAGATTGGGAAGAATATACTAGAACATAAACCTTTTGAAAAAGGAGGTGAGTGGAATAGAATAGCTATAGAAGAAATGTCTGGAGCACTCGGTATTTCTAGTCAAGAATTAAGGGATAAGCATGGAGATTATATAAATAAAAACTTTTTAATGAAATACGCTGGAAAGGATCTGAATCCTTCTCAAGCAAAGTCTGCTTTAGAATCTTTTAAAAAAGATTTGGTAGCTCGTTCTAATATTGGTACTGTTAAATTTAAAATTCCCTCAGGGAAACATCAAGGTAAGAAAATTAATATAAAAATAATAGAAGAAATGGTTAATAAAAGGAATAAACCAGATTGGCGAAGAAAGCAGAAATTAGGAAGTGTTTTATATAATATAACAGGTGGGAAAAGGCAGTATAAATGGATTGATGCTTTTGCCAAGGAAATTGGATATAACACAGCAGAAGATTTATTGCTAGATAAAAAAGAAGCATCTAGAAAAATAAATGAATATTACAGAGGTGCAACTTCAGCAACTCAAAAGAATAAATATGAGATAATATATTAATATGGCGCAAATTAGTATAGGCGATTTTTTTGGGGAAACCCAACCGCAGGATTCCTTGGAACAAAGATTGGAATCTTTAGATGCTCTTGGTACGGTTACCCCTGACACTACAATCAGTATTGATGATTTTTTTGAGCAACCAACCCAGCAGGTTGGAGAAATGCCTAAAGTCCAGAGTTCTGATGTTTGGGATTGGTTACCCGATGTGTTTAAAAAGGGATATAATGAATCTCTTACTGGAATGGCGCAAAGAATCGCGACAGGAGAAGCACCTTTTGATATAGAAGATTATCATCCAAGTGTACTTAAAGATATAACTGCAAATGTTATCAGCTTTCTTGTGCCAACAGATCTTCTTGCTTTTGGGTTAACTGGTGGAGCTGGAGCTTTAGCTGCGAAAAAAGCTGGGCAAATAGCTTTAAAACAAATGGCTAGAGCTGGCGTAAAGAAAAAATTTGCAGAGAAAACGCTTAAAGAAGGTATGGAAACATTGGTAGCCAAAGCTGGCGTTTCAGCTGGAACAGGTGCAACTGCTTTGGGAACTTATAGTGGAATAGCTGACGCTATGGTACAACAAATAGAAGAAGGAAATGTAGACTGGGGAAAGGTAGTCGGGGCTGGAGCTAAGGGAGCTACGCTTGGTGCAACTGTTGGCGCTATCGGAGGAAGGGCTGCTTTTAAAGGAACAAGTGAAGCTGGTAGGATAGCACAAGAGATAGCTGCATTTGGAATAGGTAGCCCAGCGTTAGAGTTAAGACTTCCAACTCCTCAAGATTTTGTTCACGCTGGTGGAATGATTCTTGGAATAAGAGGGGCAACTGGCGCTGCGAAAGCGGGATGGAGAGCAGCTACAGGTCAGCCTATTATCCAGCCACAAGTAAAGGCTAAGAAAGCATCACCAGAAAAGATAGAAGAAGTAGCAAAAGCTAGGCTGGAAAAAAGAGAAGATATTAGAAGTAAAGACCAGATATGGAAATCTGAAAGAAAAGGGTTTCAAGAAACTAAAATAGTAGGTGAGAGAACTAGCGATAAAACTGGTCTTAAATTATTTCAATTAAAAGATTCTAAGTCTGGAAAAACATTAGAACTTCCTAGAAATGAGTTCTTTAAAGAATTTGATTTATATAGAGATGCACTTTCGCCAGAAGCGTTACAAAAGAAAAGACTTGGTGAGGTTGCTGGGTTAAGTAAAAAGCTTACATCGGAAGAATATGGATTTTCAGATAAATTTATAAAAGAGAAGAAGTTCCAAATTGCTGGTAATGAAAACATAAGCAGTAAAGATATGAGTCCACGCCAATTATTTAAATACAGAAAATCATTAAGGTATGAAAAAGAACTCATAGATATAAAGAAAGACCTTAAGGGGCTCTTAGAATTTGAACCTGGCAAAACTCTTCTAGAAAGAATACTTCCAGAAAAATGGGTTCAACCAATGATGTCAGCAGAGGCTAGGATTAAGACTACAGAGGGAAGACAGCTTGGACATGATATGATTCCAAAAGCAGATGCAAGGAGAGCAGAATTGGTCGGTTCTTTTGTTCAAGAAGCTGTTGCTGAAAGTGGATTAAAAAAATATAAAAATCCAAAAGAGATAGCTGATGCGTTGGAAGGAAGACCGTCAAGCGCACAGGCTAAAGCTGTAGCTGATAAAGTAAAAGTTGCGTTAGATAGGGCTTATGAGATGGCTAAAGATGCTGGTATAGATGTATCTGGTTATATAGAAAAGTACTATCCACGTATGATGAGGAAAGATATACAGCAAATAATATTTGATGACCTAATGCCTTTCCTTGAAAAGAATCATAAGCTTTTAGATAGCAAGATAACACGACCACAAGATTTGAGAATTATAAATAAACTTATAGAGAGCTCAGTTAAGGCGGGTGAATTTAATAACTATACAAATAGGGCTTTAAACAAACTTGTCAAAGAAGGTAAGCTGTCGTATAAAGACGCTATGGATAACCTTAGAAGTGATGTTATGGGAGAAATGTATTCTCCTTTTGGTAATCTTGAAAAAGCTAGAAAGCTTGAGTTGCCAGCTGAATTTTACGAAAGAAATGCTAAAGAAGTAATAGTCAGGTATTTCGATAAGTTTGCAAGAAGGGTGGCTTCTGCTGAAGTATTCGGAAAAAAAGGCGAGAATGCTAAGGCTCTACTTGACTCGCTAAGATTTAAAAATCCTGGAGAGTACAAAGTGTTGAAAGAATTATATTCAAACTTTACTGGCCTTTCAAGCGTTGATCCAGCTAAAGCTATGTCACCTGCGGCAAGAAAGTTAGCAGAAAGAATTATGTCTTTCGAGTACGCAACTAAAATTGGTCTTGGGTTTGCAACTATACCAAATATAACTCAGTTTACCATATCTACAGCAGCAGAAGCTGGGTATTGGAGATTCTTAAGGGGAGCATATCAGCTTCTTGATAAAAACACAAGGAATAAGATAAAACGATCTGGGGCGACCCACCATAATGTAATGGATATGCTTCTTGGTACTGACATAGGCTGGAACCCAATGTCTTGGAGAGAAAACATTAAAAAGATTACCACAGATAAAGGAAATAGATTTACCCACGTGGCTAGTTTACTTTCAACTGTGAGTTTATTTAAGCCTATAAACTACCTTAACCAGCTATTAGCCGCCTCAACAGCTGATGTGTATGTTAGAGATTTACATAGAATTAGCAAAAAAAGTGTATCAGGTGCAAGAAGAGATTGGGCTAAAAGAAATCTTAAGAGACTTGGAATATCAGATAAGGATTACAATAAAGCTAGTTTATCTGATAAAAATATAGAGCATGCTATGTATAGGTTTGCGAAGGAAAGTCAGTTGCAGAAAGATATTCTTAAAGACCCACTTGCTTTTAACAATCCAAAGCTAAGACCATTCTTCATATTTAAAAGATTTGGTTTTAGGCAGGCTAAGTATATGAAAGACCTTATGAGAAGGGAAGTGTTTCAGCAGAAGAATGTATTGGTGCCATTAAGGCTAGCTGTTGGCGGATGGTTCGGAGCTGATTTTGTCATTTGGGCTAAGGATAACCTTATAAAATTATTAAGTGGCGAAGATGTCGTAAGGGAGGATAGAAAAGGATTTGAAAAACTTATTGAATCTATAAGTACTGTTGGGGCTATGGGATTCTTTTCAGACATACTTGACGCTGAAGATAAGCTTGCAGCTATAAAATTTACCTTAAACCCAGTTGTTCTTTCAGATATGGAAAAACTATATACAGGAACAAGATCTCTATTTGACAATGTTGAAGAATATGGATTTAATTCTGTTGGACTACAAAGAAGCGTAAAGGGCTATGCTGGTATATTTGGAAGCGTGATAAAACAATTGGCAAAAAGAGCAGAAATGCCAGGTCAAGAAAAAAGAGGAATATCTAACGAAAAGGGAAAGCTTAGGTCAAAAATATTTGATTACTTCCTAGAGGGTAAGAAGGATAAAGCAAAACAACTTATTCTTGATTGGAACAGAAAAAGAGGAACGAATCCGTTTACAATGAATGATATAAGTTCATCAGATATATACCAATATGTTGTTCGCAAATTAATGTATAGGTTAACACCGTAATGCCTAATCGAGCAGCGAAAGAACGCAAGAGACTTAGACGTAAACTTGCTATGGAAAACAAAAGAATTAAAAGAGAATTAAGGAAAGCTAGGAAGGAAAAATAGAATGAACGGAGCAAAAACAATAGGTGAATTAATGGGCGAATCCGAAGAGCCACTAAACACTATGAAGTCAATAGATGATATAATTAGTTCAGCTAACTTAAACGAGTTTCTTTCAGCAGCTCTTGAAGATGCGGTAAGCGTTGAAGCTTCAAATAATATGAGAGAATATGGCCCAAGAGAATTTGGACTATCTCAAATGCCTGAAAGACAGATAGAAGCTCCAGGTCTTGGCCCTCTTGTAGAGACTTTAGCGATGGGTGGAGTTGGTGGCGCAAAAAGTTTAGCTGATATAGCAAAGCAGATATTTAAGAAATCAACAGTAAGGAAGAAAGTAAACCCTCACTGGAGAAATCTTACCCCAGATCCAGATCCAAAAACTCTAGCGAAAGAGTCATTAGAAAGGTCTAAAGCATGGAAGCTTCTTAGTAAAGAACAGAAAGAAGATGTGGCTAAATTGTATAAAAAAGAGTTCGATTTGAAAACTTTCGAAAGAGCTACGAAAGCCGAAAAAGGAGCTGAGGAACTTTTAAAAATGGGAAAGAAAAAAATTCACGGGAAATCACTCGCTGACTACATGAAATTAGAGGAGGGAAGAACAAGTCTACCTGGCCCGACGCTTCCAGAATTGGTTTCTCTTCTGTTAAAAAAATATAGTAAATAGGGTTATAAAAATGGATAATAAGAAATCAATAGATGATATTATAGAAGCATCAGATATAGCGCAATTTATATCAGAAGTTATGGCAGATGAGACAAAGATAAATATAAATAAAGAAGTCAAATCAAAATATACCCCAAGAGAATATGAGATGTCAAGTGCGCCAGAAAGACAAATTGAAGCTCCTGGGCTTGGGCCTCTATTAGAGGCAATAAATCCACTTAAAGCAGGTAGCCTTATGGTAGCTGGTACTCCAAGGTTTGAAAATTTAATTAAAGTTCTTTCGAGAGCTAAACCAAAAGAGATTCTAATGAAGAGTAATTATAAAAAGCTTTTGGATGATATAACAGAGCAAGGATACCCAAGAGAGGGTACATTGACAGATATTAAAGATATTAGTAAAGCAAATGATCCAGGAACAGCAGAGGCTATCCGTATTTTATTAGAGTCAATTAAATAATTAAAAAAGTTTTTTATCTTCTCTTCGTTGTCTCTTCATAAGGAGGCGGGTTTTCTTCTTTTCCCGCCTCTTTTTTTCAGATTGCTTCTCGTAGTGCCGTCTCTCCTTCAGTTCTTCCATCACCCCACTATCATTAAATACCCTTTTAAAGCGCGAAATTAGCCGTTGTACGCTTTCATTTTTCTTTTTTGATACTTCTACTGGCTTAGCTTGTAAAGTTTCTAATTTCATACAACCTCCGTATTGTCGTTATAAAAAATGTTATACTCATCATAATTATTATCATACCAGTCAAGGCTTGGTCTTTTATTGTTTTTTCCACAGCTACCAGATCCAGCATTAGATGGTGAGCACCTGCAAAGCGAGTAAAAATAGTTTGGAATTTTATATTCTTCCTTGTAGTATTTTTTATATAAAATATTAACCATATCCAGAAATGGCATCAAAGGTCTCTTACAGTAACTACATCTGTATAATAACCTCACCTTATTTCCATCTTCTGTAACCTTGTAAATCGTCAACCAAGCTCCTCCAACTCAAGTTGTTTCTTATCTATTTCATGGCTTGTTGCTGACTGTAGGTCATCGAATAATTTGCAACTATCACCAGAATAACCTACTTCTACTGATCCAGTAGTACCATATCTATTCTTAGATACCACTAATTGCAATTCATTCTCAGTCCATATACGACCATCAGAATCTTCTTCACCATATCTTGATATATATGGATAGTGGGTAAATGCTACTATTTCAGCATCTTGTTCTAAGTTTCCAGACTCAGCAAGGTCTGATAGCCTTGGTACTGCGTCAACGCGATATTCAATATTTCTATTTAACTGAGATATAAGCATAACACACATATCTTCTGCTTTAGCAAGCCATTTATATTGCTTTGTTGTCTCCCCAATCTTATGTCTTAAGTCACGTCTGTCATTTGATGAATACTCGATTAGACCGATATGGTCATCTATCACAACATCAGGATTAACATTCTTTATCTCATGGAAAGTATCTGATAATGTTCTTATATCATCAAACATAAATAGTTTATCTGTGTAGTTTTTGTGTATAAAATCCATAGCTTCGTGTACCTTTGTCTTACTTGCAGGTATGCCGTGTCTTAAGTTTCTATAAGAAATAGTATCGCCTTCCATAGCAATAAACTTTTTCATCATTTCAGTATTGGGCATTTCACGATTAAACATAGCGACTCTATATCCATTCATAACTAGATTTCTTGCTATATTTGCGGCAACAGTTGTCTTCCCATTAGCAGGTCTTCCAGCTATAATAGTTATCTCACCTCTTGTCATACCAGATATAACAGTATCAAACTTTTGAATACCAGTTTTTATATTAGTCTTTCTATTGAAAATAGATTCACGAGTTTCTTCTAATAGCTCTTCCATATTAAACTCTTTAGATGGTTGTAGCTTTATAAGATTTCCTATAAGAGTATGTGAATCATTAAGTAGATCTGTTATGTCATTTGAGTTATCTTCCGTTAATCCACTTAGTTTCTTAGAGTAGTCGCCAAGTTCTCTTCTAAGCCAATATCCGTGTAGTAATTTAGCGTAATATCCTGCTCTCGATGGCGTAGCCTCGCTTGTTCCCATAGAAGTTATCTCGTATGCAATATTCTTATCAATACTTTTTTTCTGTGGATAATTATGTGTAACAGTTACCATATCTATATGCTCTCCACGTTCATTGAGGGATAATATTGTTTCCCATATATGCCTATGAAAATCATAATAAAAGACATTAGGATGTTCTATCCACTTTTGAGCTAAGTCTAAGTTTTCTGGTTTAATCATTAGAGAGCCAAGTAAAGCTCTTTCTGTTGATTCGTTATACAATCAATGTACCCTGCCTTTCTAATTGGTCTACTCTCGTTAAAGATATCTCGTAGTAGACTTCATCTATTTCCGAACCTATATATTTTCTATTGTTACTTATCGCAGACTCAGCAGTAGTTCCAGATCCAATGAAAGGGTCGTAAACAATTTCACCTTCGTCAGAACTTTTACTGACAAGATATGAAATAAGCTCTACTGGCTTTTGTGTTGGATGTAATTTATTTCCTGTTCTTGCGAATGTAAATATATTAGGGTCTCTTCCTCCGTTTAACAATCGTCTTCCCTTGGTTGCGAATAATATCATTTCATACTTAGGGGCATAATCACCCTTTAAATCACCCATACTTGTATTATTCTTTTCCCATATTAATATATTCTTAATTGTAAAATGTTTCTCAAGAGATTGCTTAAATATATCTACATTATGGAAAGAACAAAACACATATATATGAGAATTGCTTTTAAGAATTCTATGCGATTCTTCACACCAGCTATCTAACCATTCTAAATTGTCATCCCAATGTATACTTTCATACCGCTTAGCTCTATGATTACTTCTAAAATTCATACCATAAGGAGGATCAGTTATTATTAAATCTACAAATTGACTCTCCATCTTTCCCATAGTAATCATACAGTTTTCATTATGTATTTTATTTATCAACTTTTGGTGGGATTCTGTCAAGTGACTTCCTTTCATATTGTTTTTTTAATCCATACGCTGAGTTTTCATTCTTTATCATACCAATGAGATACTTCAAACCATATCCTCTTTCATATAATTTTTCTTGCAGGTATTGTCTACACATTTTCCTAATAATAATATCCTGCACTTCCGTTGTCTCAGAAAAGAACGAGAATATATCCAGGTCATCAAGTGGAATATTCTCGCTTATAGACTTAGTAGTTTCATCAATTAATTTAAGAGTAATCTTATCCCTTGTAAGTCTTTTCTTTTCTATTCTTTTGGTATAATCTTCCTTTTTTATCCTATGTCCGCAGGTAGGACACTTTCGCACTCTAGGCATGTTCTACTCTCCATTGGTATGTTTTTAAATGTGCTAGTATCATAATATTCAGTCTTACCATACTTATTTCCTACAGACCACGGCCTCACACAGAAGTCACATCTGAATATACTATTCATTTCCTTAGACCTTATATTAGCTGACCTTGCCTCTTCTTCTATTAGATTATCAAAGTCAAACCAATCCTCACTGAAGTATGTTATAAGTGTTTCCATCTCTGCATATTGTTTTCTAAGATAATCGTGCTCACCTGTAACAGTATTCGCAGCATCAGCCCTGTTTCTCTTTTTACTTGGAGGAGTCAGTTCAGAGCTTGGAGAGATTTCACCATTTCTAACCATCTCTCTAAAGGCTGGATCACGAAAACCTCCCCGCCGTCCTCTTTTACGACCTGTGCGTCGACTTCCTTGCTCGGCTTTAACCATTTTGCAACTCTCTTTCTAGTTTTACATTGCAGTTTGTATTCTTCTATTTTAATATCAACCTCTTGATGTTCACCCATAGACCTACCATCGGAACCCCAAGCTCTTTGTGAGCTTAGTCCATGTCTCTTAGCTATGTCTACGCATAATCTTTCAAATCGGTTGCCTTTTGCTTTGCTCTTACTTGGCATATCGGAACCCCCTTGCTTTTCTCCTAAGAATCCTTTCGCAGCTAACACATATATCATTCACCTTTTCGCTTTTGAAATAATACTCTTTATGTCCACAAAGCATGACTTGTCTTTTGAGCTTTCTTAACGCCATTCGGTGTACCAGTAAAGCCCAGCTATCGTAAGGATAGCTCCTATTAATAATCCTAATAAGAATTCAGTCATTATAAGCTCCTTTCTTGCTTAATCGACTAATGCATCCATATACTCTTCTTCCATCCATTTTTTACCCATATTATCCAGTTTATCGTATTTAGGGTAGCAGGATATACAGAGAACATAATTATGCAAAGCCGATAGTATAACAGTATACTTGTCTTTATCATCCCTACATAGGGAACATTTTTTACCCTGTTTTTTCATTCCATTTTCCTTCCATCTCTTTACCTCTTTTCTCTATGTATTTAATTAGCTTTTCTTCATCGCCATTCATTTCTATGTAATTCTCTACAAGTACACCTAATCTTTCAAGGTAGTTCCTGTAATATTCAACCATAGAGGTAAGAAATTTTATTTCCTCTATTAGTTCTTTATATGTTTTTTTATTTTTCTTTCTTGTAGCCATATTTTCTCCGTATAAAGGCTGGGGATATAGTTAATGTTAATCTATTCCCCAGCCCAACCAGACAGAGAGGATAAGTTTTGCCAAACAATTTTCAATCTTTCAATTGCAACCCCAGACACCAAAAAGCCTTTCATAATTTTAGTGTTAGTAGGATTAATTAGTATCCTCTCTATATTGTAAGTAAGCTTTTCTTAATCTATACCTAATCTTATTGTCTTCTCTTTCGCTTAATTTATATATGGGTTTCTTAGGAGCAACATCTCTGTGTGCATCACACATAGCCTCTATTCCCTTATCCCATCCCATAAGCTCGGTCATAGAATCCTCTATTTTAATCCATTCCTTTATTTTCATCTATGTAACTCACGTTAAATCCGAGTCTTTCAGCTTTACCACAGATCCAGGCACAAAAATCTTCTACATCCTTATCTGTCATATCTTTACTTTTTTCTATTCTCAGTCTTTTAAGCATATGCTCAGACTCTTTTATATCTTTAAATTTTAATTCACTCATTGTTTCCTCTCATTGCAATTGAGGACTTAGCATAGGTGTCAATTCACTGTCTACTTATGTTTATCCAAAAGGATGTCAACGCAGAACAACTAAGCCCTCATATATCATGACGATTTAGAAGGGCAATTCCTCTTCTTTTTTCTCGCCTTCTTCCCAAGCAAATACCATAGAAGCCTTAGGTGATACCCTTTCTTCTCCTTCGCTATCAGTCCAAGTTTCGTGATAGAGCTTTGCAATCACTGGCGTACCAGCTATATCACTTTCGTCTAATTCTGGCAGATAAAACTTGCCGTCTTTTTCTTCCATATTTAAACCAAAACTATTCACAAGTTCCATATAAGACCTATTAGAACCCATATTTTCGCTTAAATTTGGGTATTCGCTTTTACTAGGCTTCTTAAATCTAAAGAAGCCCTTGGAACGGAAATCTCTTCCGACAAAGGTGGAACCACTTATTGATTCTCCCTTATCATCTTGATATTCCATTTCACTATTCTCTTCAGCAACCGTAAATGTTACTTCATAAATATCTGAAAGAAATTTGTTTTTAACAACAACATTCCTCTTGATACTTAATGATTTAACATGAGCTTTATAGTCACCTTCTGGCATAGGCCCAGAGAAGTCTTGCTTCGGGTCATACCAAGAGTCTTGACTATCGGTACTGTCAAGTATCGTTCCGACATCAGCCATCTTTTTTCTCCTGTTCTTCACTAATTAGTTGATCTATTCTGTTAATGACTCTTTCCAAGTCGGGTCTAACTACCTCACCATCGAACACACTCTTCATTATTTTATCTTTCCATTCTTCGGAAAGACCTTCCATCTTCTCCTCCAGCTTTTCTATATCTTCATCCGATAAAGTAAGGTCTTGTTTTCTGTAAACATCATCGGCTATATTGCCTAATCTGTTTACTGCTCTCTTGAATCCATTAGTATTGGCACTTGCTAAATTCTTGTCTATATCGACAACATTCTCAGCCGTATGTGGCTTACCACGTCTAAATTGGACTCTCGCAGAGCCTGGGGAGAAAAACTCCCTCATTATCCCATTGTCGTTTATCCTTAGTACGCCAGTAACAATAACCCATTCAGATCCAAGGAACTGGACTGGATTATCACCAGCTGGCGACCAAGACCACGCAGGATATTCTTTCGTCAGTTCGTTACGCATATAGGCTTCGTCAACATAGTCAAAACCATCAGGTCTTGTCTTGATGTAAGCCTTAGGTGTAGTTCTCTGCGAAATATCTTTATGTTTCTTAATAAGAGATTCTTCCGTCATCTCATCTGAAACTTTAACTACTTTATTATTTTTATTAGCCAAATTTTGTTCTCCTTAAAGTGTCTCTTTAACATATGGACATACATCCCTAGCATCGCAATAGCTCTGGCATTTCTTACCTCCCCAAGTTTCTTCCTCATTACACATTTCTGGTAACTTCTTGAGCTCTAATGCCTGAACTAATGCGTCTCTTTTGGTGGTAAATTTCTCTATTATATGGTCATTGTGTATATATGGTACATCTACTAAATATATCTTATGCTCAATGCCGCGATCTCTCGCTGCTTGAATACCACCATCACGTACAGTTATCTGTACATACATATTTTTTATGAATTTACCTTGTTTCTGCAACATGTATCTGTAGCAATTAATTTGCCACTCCCAATCACCAAGGTCTGCTTTTTCGGGATTGTTCCAATATCTTTTAACCTTTTTAGGCTGTCCTTTATCTCCCCACTTACCCTTTCGCAAGTACACTGCACCAGAGGGGTCATCTTCTAAATAAAAATCTACACCAAGTACCTGTGCTACTTTATACGAGCCTGCATTCTTATAATCAATAAGAGATTCAGTCTCTTCGTCATAAAGGTCAACTATACCTGTTATATCCATTCCTTCCATTGATATCTCTGCTGATTCCTCATCTGCATTTTGTTCAAGTTTTGCATGATGCAATGTACCTGCCAGGGCAAAGGCATGCTCCTGTGGGTCAATAAAATATTCTTCTGTTCTTTTTAAATAAGCCTCGCAAGTTCCTATTAAACATTCGGTAACGGAAGGCTTTCTATTTGGGTCTCTTTGTTTAGCCAACTCTTTTAACATTGGCATAACAATACCCATTCTTTTGAGGTCTAGTTTTCCATTCTCAAAAATATCTTCAAACGATATATGTTCACCATCTGGGTATTTAAATCCTACTGCTGGCATAATCCTTCTTTCTGTCTTGTTTTAATGTATAGATAATACTAAACATAAAAAAACGAAACAAGTTAAATTTATTATATTTTTTACTTGACAGAGTGTTATTTAAGCCTTATATTGTTAATACTTGTTCTGGTTGGGTGATATATATAATATATATATATATATACTATACTATATAGTAATCCAGTTACTATCAATATACTCCCTATCTTTACTATATACTGGCTTATCAAACTTACGCACCCTTCTTATTATATACTGCTTTATATCGTCTAATTTAAGCATATCTATAAAAGCTTCTAATCCGAGGTCGTCTTCATCAAACACAAGTTTCTTAACGCTATCATCTTCCCAAGATTCAGGATCAGCATTGTCGTGTATAATCTTACTAATCTCTATTCCCTTCTGTACTATTGATTGACATATAGTTATCCAGTTCTTTATCTTAGTAGGGTTGTTGGTTCCAGAATGATATCTAAACTCGATAGTTCCAAGATATACTCTTGCGTGTAAGTTTAATCCGTGATATCTAGAGTCATTGTACTTTTCAAAAGATGGAATTTGACCACAATTCTGATACCAACTCTGAATAAAATCGGAGTCATCATATATACTCATTATTTGGTTTTTACCCATCGGCATTGGCTTACACCAGTTTGTGGTATGTCTTGAGTTTGGCATCATACTCATAATTGTTTTCTCAAAAGACTTCATAACCAACATAACTCCTTTGAGTTCTTTGTAAAACAAATCTCTAGCGTCTATGTGTATATGCAATCCACAACTCCTATTCACCCAGTAATTTCCATCTTGAAGATATCCAGTCATCTTATCTATTTGATAAAACAAATGGTCTCCGTTCATAGGTTTGGATATATATTCGTAACCAACTCCATCTTCATCATTGATACTTCCATCACTACTTCTTCTCCAGTAATTATGTTGACTATCCTCATCTTCTGTGTATGGACTTATAGTTTCTATTTCAACACCAACCATTCTCTCGAATTTATTATTTGAAAAAGTATCTCCCTCTTCTACAATAGAACCAATAATAATATCTCTATGGCTATGCAAGTCAACATCTGAACCTAAATCATCAAAGCAAGACTCGCAATACATACACTCATATGCTTCACTCCAGCAGCCGTAATCCATATGATCTCCTTCGCCACAGTTGTCGCACCAATAATAGTTTTCTTCAGAGCAGTAATGGCAAACGACTTCTCCGTGAGGATTGCGATCTGTATCATCACTACTGAAGTCTTGTTCGCAATCGACACAAGTAAGCTGAGGTTCAGGTTGTTCAGTTGTTTGGTTTTCTGTAGGCATATTTCCTCCTATGCTATGCCATAATTAGCAGTTATTATGTAAGCAGCAAGAACGCTAATCTCTTTAAGCCATCCAAGTTTCTTAAGAGAATTATACAATTCCTCTTCATTCTCAGCAGATATATCTATACCTTCTAACATCTTAACTTGAGATTTAACATAATCCATATATTCATCATAGGATTTATCTGCAATAAATGGATTTTTCTTTGCACGTTTGTAGAGCATCTTCATTACATAGCTCTTTGATTTTATCTGTATTGGGTCTGCTATGCCTACAAATACAGCTTTCTTCTTTTTTTCTACCATTATGAATTACCACCAGATATTTGTATAGCTCCACCATACTTCTTTTCGGTAGACTCGCAATATGCACAGAGATTATATGAGTTTACAACAACCAGTTCTTTTGCTGGCTGATAATCTCCACAATAATCGCAAGACTTCATATCATACCTATTACCTCCATAAGAGCTACCAGAAATATTAAACGAGGTATTATAACCACAGGTATCACATAGGTATCCATTGTAAGTATCTTCAACCTCGTCATATTGAAACTCTTGTTTACATTCTACGCACTTTACTTTCCAGTCTCCATTCGCGTCTAATCTCAGCTGAGCTTTCGGTTTAGCAACACACCTATAACACATTCCATCTTTTCTGTAAGTATTATCACCACAGACTTTACAAGAATCTGATATCCTAGAATAGAGGTTACCACCAAATCCGTATCCATCACCATACCCACCATATCCACCTGTATAGCTATATCTAGTATAATTCTCATTAGTCTTGACTTTTATAGTATTTTCGTTTGGTGTTCCCCAAAACTCCCCTGTGTTGAACTCATAGACTTCATCAACTGGAAGTTCTTTTATGTCTATAACAAGACCAGCATCCTTTAACGAAGCTCCGAGAATTTTAGCAGTTGAAGCCCAAAATAGGCATCTTGCTTTTTTCCAGTATGCTACGTGAAGAGGTCTGCCTTCTTCGTGCATTAGCTTAAGCACTCTATAATCTTCATCAACCCAGCTTAACGCAAAGTCGCCCTCAAGAAGATCGAATACCTCCTGGTACTTTTCCTTCTTGTTAAGGAGACCGAAGATGACTTCTGAATCAACTTGAATACTCTTTCCTATTTTACTCGCTATCGTATCATAGTTATCTATAATACCATTATGAGCACCGATTACACTACCTTTAACAAAGGGATGAGCATTTTGCTCTGTTACCATACCCTTAGTAGCTAATCTGACGTGACCCATAAATATAGTAGTATCAGCATCAATCTTCTCTAAGATTCCGTGCCAATCCTTACCACATACGAGTTCGTCGGAAGGAGTTAGAGTTTTATATACCAGCTTATCATCTTTTGAGCAAATAGCAAATCCAGTAGAATCCTGTCCTCTTACTACCGATTCAAATGTCAAATTGCTGATAATATCCTCTATTCTGTCAAGTTGGGATTCAGATTGCCAGCCTTCTCGCTTAGCGAATCCGAATATTCCACACATCTAACTGTTCCTTTCTTTTTTCTGTTAATAGTAATTACTCCGAAATTCATTCAGCCACTACCCATACTGGAGGTTCTCCTTGGGGAGATGGATTATTTCTGTCTATCATATCCCTAACATAGGGGATTAGACTATCAGCCTTCATTGCTGATAAGTAATCACTGAAATCCTTTGATTCTTTCTGTATAAATAAATCTTTTATTTTATTACTAGTACCTTTGAGAAGATTTGCTCCAAAATCAGATATAGTTAGACAAAACATCATCCAATTAACTATACTTTGCGAATTGAGACTTCCGTGATGGTATCTGTATTCCACAGTTCCGTGAAGCATTCTGGAATGCATATTTAAACCTCTATATCTTGAGTCATTATACTTCTCAGTACTAGCATACGTATTGTTCATTTCTTTGTACCAAAGATTGCAAAATTCTCCAATACTCCTTACCTCTAATATAGCTTTTGTTGGTATCTTGTCGTTCATAGGAGTTGAATATCTATTCTTACTTCTCTCCAGAGGTAACATTTGATATATAAATGGTTCTAATGCTCTAGCAACAACCATTATACCTTTTAATTCTGAAACTCCCAAATAAAATGCATCTGTATGCACGTGAATACCACAAGAATTATCTGTATACCACCCATCCTCCAATGCCCAATTACAGAAGTCTTCTACTGAACGTAAAGCATCATCACCAACTTCTGGCATCATCATAAATTCTCTTCCACCTTCAGACAATGAACCATCGTGAGTATCAGACCAATTTTTTGGATACCCATCTACGTAATCTCCACTATCTTCTAGCTCGGAATGCCATTCATCGTGAACACATTCGATCTCTACAGCTACTGGAGTTTTGCTTTTATTTAATCTATATATCTTGTCGCCAGGTAAAAGTATTTTACTTATTTGAGACCTACTGAGAGCTCTTGATGGATTTGTCATACCATTAAAACAGGCAATATCGTAGCATTTAAAACATAAAAAATCTGAATTAAAATTATATTTATCTTTATCAATATGGATAGAGCTACATCCTCTACATTTAAAAATTCTATTCTCTTGGCAAAAAAAGCAAACTTTAATCTCTTTATATTCTGGCTCTGGCAAAAGCATAAACCGAAATGATGTATTGCAGTATCTTTTTGTACTCTCACAAACATAACAATCATACTCATACTCATCGCAACAAGTATTACAGAGATGTTTGTTGTATCTTAAATTTATGTTCGCCTCTGGGTTTATCCATTCCTCGCATCCATAACATCTCACAAATTCTCTAGCCTCAAAATTAATCCTTTTTCCAATCTCTCTAAGAGATTTAATCAGCTTACTTCTTTCAGGGCTTTCAGGTTCAAGGGGTGAGTTATCTCCATAATTATTTTTAATTTCTAATTCCGTCAAAGGAGAAAGCGTTGCATCTGCCAATTCTTTCGACATATACGCCCACTTACCTCTTTTTGGCGTTAATAGCTGTATATTTCCGTTGCTCTTATATATGTCAAATATATAACCTATCCTACCATAACCCTCTTCATCGTATCCATCATCAATTTGCTCCTCAAGAGCAGTATCGAAGGTAACTAATTGACCAACTCTCCAATCCCTTGAATCTGACACTAGTCCTATTTGTTCCCAGTGAAGATATCTCTCTGTATCTACTACATTTGAGTTTAATATTACACCACCTGCCGTTTCATCGTCAATTTGTGGCAATCCTCCTGAATCTACGCTACTATCTGTATCTGCTTCAAGGGTAAACATTTCAACTGAGAAATAAGTCTCATAACAATATGGACTATCATCTATATCTCTTAAATCTGTAATCTCGCCAAGAGAATCATAAGCCAAATCTTCCTCGTGGTGATTGCTCGATCGGAGTAAAAATACTTTTTCTCCTTGATTAAAGTAATACTTAGGCATAATATATCTCTTTAGTGTTTAATTCTTGTACCAAGAATAATCTCCTTATCAAGTAATTCCAGGTTTATTATTCTTAATCATCTTTAATCTCTCTATATATGCATCAGCTTCTTCTTGGTTCTTAGCGTAGAACTTCTTACCCTCATATTCGTATGGCTTGAGATTATGTTTTATGTGGAAGGGGAGTCGTTTTTTCTTTCTCGCCATTTCTTATCTCCTTTTATTACATATAATATATAGTAAAATACTCCAGACAGAAAACTGCCTCCTGTTAATAGGATATATGCCAAGCCGTGAGGCTCACCACAAAATCCGAGTAAATGTTTAATTGTCTCTATCATAAAATATAAATTTTAGACTCCTATCCAAAAAAGAATTTAATACATTTTTTTTCATAAAGTCAAGTCTTTTTTTTTAGAGATAAAAATAATTTTAGAGTGCTTTAATACCCTCTGAAGCGTCTCTAGTGTGCTTTAATACTCTCTGAAAAGACTCTTCTAATTAGAGCTGAGTATGCCTTACTTATCTGTTCTTCGGGGATTTCCGAGGTAGAAAGCTGGCCTGGTATCTTTTGTGGACAAAATATTATTTATTCCTCTTTATTATTTTAATTACAATTTGAACAACATCGAGTACTATTTTCAACTGTTACATTCATCTCTATCTTCTTTCCTCTCTGGTCTTCAAAACTAATTGTACTACTATCTTTTTTCTCTTTGATTGTTACGTGCTTAACTTCAGAGATTCCTTCTTCTCTCAGAATAAGATGGATAGCACTATTAAGATTATGTGTATCTGCCATATGTATCACCTCCTTTCTTGGCGTTTAATGATTGTTTATTGCGAAGAGCATTTACATTTACATTTTTTATCTCCATATGCATATACTCTCCTTCCCCAAGTATCGTAAAGAACTTTCCAGTCGCCATTTTCCTCTCTTTCAAGAACAGTTATAAATTCGACAGAAATAGGTTCTTTGGAGCAAACATCATATCTACTATCATTTACCACAAAACAGATATAACCTTTCCAATTAGCCTTATTTACTGCCATAATTCGCATATTATCAAGTCCAATACTCTCCCAATCATCTTCAAACTCACCTTCGAACTTTCTAATAACTTCGTTAATCTCTTCATGCCAACCTAACTCTAAAATAGCTTCTTGGTCGGTTCCCATCTCCCATTTATTATCTTTTAACATCTAAATCACCTCCTTTCTATAATGTTTTAGGTTAATTTAATGTACTCTACGAAGCATAAATCCTCTTCTTCTACGCTTAATTTCTTTATTAGTTATTCGTAGATAAAGACTAAATGCTCTTGCATTGTCTCTATGAACAATACCCTGTCCAATATATCCTCCAACTTTTGGTTTCCTATATCTTCTTTTAAGTCTGTAAATAGAATCTATATTTGTCAAATATCTATTTAAGAGACTAACCATTTTACGAGTAAACCAATTATTAGGTATTCCCCTTGCGATATGCTCATACATCTTGTTTCACCTCCTTTCTTTTTCTTACGTAATGCCAAATGGCTATGAGTTGTTTCTTGTGATAAGAGTTAGCCTTATGGCGAGTTATATTAAAATATTTCTGAGCCCATTCGGAAAGCTCGTGCTTAGTACGAAGAGGGCATTTGTTATATGAATAATTTATCATAATGCTGGCTTGGTTAATGATATGAGGTTATAAAATTAACTAGATAGACGCATTATAATAAATTGTAAAACTAAGAGTAATAATAAACATTACGAGAATAAATATTTCGAAATATCTATCCAATAAATCTCTAATTTTATTTAACATTTTTAGTTATCTCCTTTTAGAATAATATATAGATTAATGTGCTAACACCTAATATAAGTATTATGCTGAACATTACAAAAAATATACATTCGATTATTAAGCTGGTTAGTTGTTTTAAGCTATCCATTTTATTATCTCCTTTTTTTGTTAAATTCCCATTTTTTTATCTATTTTATAGTGTTGTAATCTCCAATCTTGTCCAACACTAACAAATACGGCACTCCCAAGATGAAAAACATCTGGAAAAACATCTTTATCATAGACCATTTCAAATATAACTAATGCGTAGTTACATCTGGGTTTATCCCATAACCAGTTCCTTCCGTGCGAGATAAAACCATCTTGTATGCAACCACTTTTTATTCCAGATAATTCGTCATTCAGAATATCTTCGAATGTGCTAATAGTTTTATTGTCTAACATCTAATTCACCTCCCTTCTAAGAAGTTATTAGGTTAATATGTTCTATCAAATATCCGTTGGTCTATCTTTTTGACCTTTGACTGAACTTTGTTATTTCTGGGTATTCTACTATTTTTTATCTTTTTTTCCATCTTCTCTTGTGCTTCTTCTATCTTTGGCGTTTGGTCTACTACTTCACCATCAGCTTTTTCTACCCATTCTGTGAAAACGCGATAATCCTGAAAAAGTGTATTAGTATTATGGTCATAAAGCTCGAAAGATTGGTTTCTGAATTGACATTTCTGATAATGTGGTTTTATGATTAATAAACATACATCAAGAGATGGTAAGTTATTAGTCTCGTTTCCACTTGGAAATGTAAGATTCCAACCATCTGGCGTTTTACAAATCTCAAATCGCATTGGTTTTAGACCTTTGCTTTTAGTAGATTTAATCAACGCATCTCTTGATTGCTTTAATTCCTCTAATTTCTTTTCCGTATTAGATATACGCTTATCCATTAGATTAATTAAATTATCTGACATTTAATTACCTTTCTGGTTACTTTGATTAATTCTGGATATAATCTTCATTTGTTAGAAGTTACGAAAAAATAATGACAATTCCAAGAACTTTCTTTTATTAAAATCTCAGACTAAATACTTGTCCTAAAGCTATGATCAGGGAAATGTTAAAATGGGAGGATCGTGGTTTAATACTATCTATTAAATAATTAGACTTCTAATAGTTTGTTAAATTATAGGTGTATAATCGAATTAGTTTGTTTAATTGATAGATAATCATTAATATTAGTTATGTCAATTACGACATATATTAACAAAACAAGAAAGGACATAAAAATGTCTAAAAATGAAGAAAATAAGAAGAAACTAGCTACCTATCATTTCGAAGGTTGCGTTCAAACATTAGTAGGTGCTTTTACCACTTTTAATGTTAAGGCGTCTAAGAAAGAAGTAGAAGAATATCGTAGAATGGTAGAAGCCTATACAATAGATGAAATGAATAATGCCGTTTTGCCGTTAGGTTTGAAAGTTAAGGTTAGAAAAAACCTAAACTATATGAAACTACCACTAGAAGCACAAAAGAAGGTAGACGAAGTAGATAGGGCTATTGGTGATGATAATTGCTATCAATGTAGTGATGGTACGTTATTAGAAATAGGTAGGTATATAAAAACACCTACATCAAAAAAGCCTAGTTTCGTTCCATTTAAAAAGGATAAGAATTAGATTTAATTCTAATCCTTAGAAAGAAGAAGAAAAGCCTAGCCTAAAAAACTAGGCTTTTTTTTACCCTTTAATTATTACTATTTAGATTTTTTAATTTATAACTATGTTTCGGGATCTAGATTTTTCAACTAAATTAGAAATTTTCAATCTAGGTAGACGGGGATGCCCTTTTTCGCGATAAAGACCCACACACATTGTAATCCAATTTTTGTAGTTTAATACCCTCTGGTAGTATATCTATAATATAACATCACAGGTCAAATATAAATATAGCGTTTAAACGCTGAATTTGGTACTTCTACCGCATTTTTATGATTTCTTGGTATGAAGGTATGGATTGTTGTGTTTTTGGCACAATTTCGACATATTCATACTTTTGGTGTACGAAGCAATAATTATCTTTATTTATCAATACATTTTCAAAATAATGTTTTCTTCCTTGCGCATCTTGTACAAATAGGGAAGCATCCTCTTTTATATTGTTTTTATAAGAACAGCTTTGTAATATAAGTAAGATTAGTAATTTCTTCATTTTTCGTTTTTTTCAATCTTTTTCTTTTTTCTATAATCTGGTACCACAGTACGTGATTCAACCCAATCCTTAAAAATTTTGGTATAATTTTTTGCATATCGAGTAAAATCGGTAACTCGATTTCTATCGCCTTTACCATTCATGCGATCTCCTTTCTTTCTTTCACTATTACGTTAGTAATAGTTTTCTTTCTTATATATATATAATATATATATATTAATATTTATCTCCCCACGTAATAACAATATAAGCCTTAAGTAGCAGTTTGTCAAGTTTTATTTTAAATTATTTTTTACTTGTTTCATATTTTTATGTTTTGTAATCTTTAATGTGAAAAAGAGTAGTAAAACAGATGCTAGACGATATTGTGCTAATTGGCATGCGGGGAAATGTCTTGGTGCAATGATGTATCGTGAAGACGGCGAACTACGATTTGTGATGGATTCAAAGAAGGTGGGCAAAGATTGCGTCGTAGATGAAGGCTGTGAATACTTTGATAATGTAGTAATCCCTGGAATGGAGGACAATGGGCGATAAAAAGAAAGTACCACCAAAACAAATAAAGTTTTTGGAGCGAATGATTGATGATGTTAAAAGGAAAGATAGACCAATAAGGGCGCAAGTGATACCATGTACGGTTCCAGCCTGGGGTTCAATCAAAAAAGAAAAAGGAGAATAAATGCGTAAAATAGATATTGGCGGACATAAATACTCAGTTAAGTTCATGGATGGTGAAAAAGCAGGTGAAGGTAATAAATACTTATTTGGAATGAATAATCCTCGTACATGCGAGATATTTCTAGATGAGAAGCTTGTTACATCAAGAAGGAACGAAACTTTCTTGCATGAAGTAATTCATGTGATTCTCGTAAATACTGGTTGTGAGCACGATGAAGGGCTTATAGAGAGTCTTGCTAACGGTTTTCATCAATTAGGAGTAGGAGAGTATCTGTGGAAAAAAGTAGACAAGTAATAGATAATATTGAAACAAGCTATCCTGTAATGATGGATAGGTTTAAAAATATTACTAATGAACAATATGAATTGTTTTGTCGAAAGCAATATGACTACGGTAGTGGGAATATAACACTTGGTGGCGATCTTGACGATGATGATGATAGAATGCTTGCTTTGACAGCTCTAGTGATAAGAATGAATGATAAAGTAAACCGATTGAAAAATATAATATTAAAGCATAAGGGTAGTAATGCTGTTAATGGTGAAACCTACATGGATGCATTTAAGGATTTGTCGGTATATGGAGTTATTGCACAGCTTGTCTCAGAGAAAGTGTGGGGAAAATGAGAATATTGTTTCTTTACATTGAATCTTTATTCTTAAGATTAGCTCTTAAGATAAATTGGTTTATTAGCAAGCATAGGAGAAAATAAAAATGAAGTGGACTAAAGCTGAAATTGAAATTCTAAGTCAATATACTAGAACAATGAAGAGTGTTCGTGATATATGCTATGAATTAGATAACGCTGGATTTATGCGCACATATAAATCTGTTACTAGAAAAATAGAATCTATGGGATGGACAAGACCAACTGACTTATCGGATCTTACAGTTCTTCCAAAAATACTATTATTTGATATAGAGACTACACCAATGCCTGTGTGGGTTTGGGATTTTGGTAAACAATACGTTCCGCCTACTAATCTTGTTAGGGATGATAAGGGAAACCAAAAAGTATGGTATGTCCTTTCTTGGGCTGCTAAGTGGCTTTATGATGATAATGTTCTATCTGACGTAGTAACACCACAGGAAGCTTTAGCCAGGGATGACTCAAGGGTTATTGAGTCTATATGGAAACTTCTTGATGAAGCCGATATAGTGATTGCTCACAATGGAGATAGGTTTGACATAAGAAAACTTAACGCTAGATTCATACTTAATAGCATGAACCCACCATCTCCGTACAAATCAATAGATACACTGAAGATTGCAAGAAAAGAATTTGCATTTAGTTCTAATAAGCAAGATTTTCTTACAAAGACATTTGGTTTAGCTGAAAAGCTTAAAACTGATTTTCAATTATGGGTTGATTGTATGGATGGTAATAAAGAAGCTTTGGATAATATGCTTAAGTATAACGAAAGGGATGTGGTTGGATTGGAGCAAGTATATCTCAAATTAAGGCCTTATATTAAAAATCATCCAAATCTTGGTGTTTTGATGGGAGATAATGTTTGTCCTACATGTGGAAGTAAAAACTTAAAACCATCTAATGCTACATACTTTACAAGTTCAAACGAATTCCCTGTTTATAGGTGTGGAGGATGTAATTCTCCTTTCATACGAAGTAAAACTCGTATAAGCACAGATAGTACAGAATTAAGAAGTGTGGCGCGTTAACACTTGACAAAGGTGTATTTAAGGGTTATATTATAATATATGCTGGTTCGCAAAATAAAAAATGTTGAACATATGGTATATAGCAATGAGGAGGAGTTTCGCCAATACTGTCCTGATGAAAACTTAACTCGCAATTGGAGGGACGGCACTGAAGGTAGCTGGGTAATGGCTGACGACGGACAAATCTGTCAAGTTCTACGGCGGGGTGAGCTTAGGAATAGTCAGTCTACGGGCGTGTGTAACAATTACATTAGGACAGCTATTGGTTCTTTTATTTGTAGGGATAATATAGAAATGGCTGGCAAACTAAGAAAGAATATGTACTCTTTTGGCTCTGATGATGTTTCCTTATATCAGCAGAAGATACATAGGAAAAAGCCAACTAGAAGAGAATTCCTATTTGCTAAATACGTAGCTCAAGGCGATGGTATTGCTGAAGCGTTTATGAAGGCATATCCAACCAATAACGAAAAATATGCAGATTATCAAGGTAAAATACTATTAAGTACTGAAAGGATCAAAGGTTTGATTAGAGAAGAAGTAGACAAGGTCTTACATGAGGCTGAGATCACACCGCTTTATTTACTTGAAAGAATGAAAGAAGTCGTTGATAATGAAGGTTCTCAAGATAAAGATAAGATACAGGCAATTAAAACATTAATGCAGATTAGTGGTATGATGGAGACTGAAAAGAGAACTGAGTCTGTTACATTGTTTCAAGGATTTACAAAGGATCAATTAAATGCTATCCAAGGCGGAGATTCGAAAAAGCTCATTGAGGCTTCGAGAGAAGTTGAGAAATAGAGACTGTATGATTTGCAATTTCCCAATGAGGGAATATGCATCTATATGGTATAATGCAAATAAAAATAATTTTTCGGTAGAATGTTCCGAATGCTTCTCATCGTATGATGAGCATTTTGAAATCAAGATGCCGGGATTAATATTTAATTATGGAGAATCGTAATGAAAGAAGTAAAATTTGATCTTGTATTGCAAGTTCATGATGAGTTAGACAAAGAAGAATTAGCTGATATGTTAAAAAGATATCTTATTAATAATCAGACTGCTAGTTCAATCGTTCAAAAAGTTATTGGTGAAAAGGATGCCCCAGAACATTTTAATATATCTTCTATGGGATTAGCTGAGCAAAAAGTTGTTAAAGCAAACAAACCTAAGAAAAAGACAAAGACAAAGAAATGAAATTAGCTGTTTACGGTACACTTCGAAATGGAGATAATAATACTGGCAGGGTAAAGAATACGTCTTTAGTATATCCAGGCCACCAAAGATTCCCAGCTATGATTCAAGATTATAAGGGTAAAGGAACAGTGGTTGAAGTTCATGATGTAACTAGTGAAGATATAGCTCAATATGATATGTATGAAGGTATTAATATTGGATTATACGATAGGGTCAAGGTTGATGTTGAATTAGATTCTGGAGATAAAGAAAGAGTTTGGGCATACGTTGCTGGGCCAAGGCTTTTGAAGATGGTCGATGTGTTTGAAGAAATTCCAAATGGAGATTGGTACGATAGAAAAGTTTAATATAATTCCGAACGATTTAGATGAAAAAGAGAGAGTCCTTAATATGGTATCTCAAGACTTGGTAGCTTTTGGTCAATTATTTTTACCAGAAGACTTTATGAAGTCTAAGCCAGCTCCTTTTCACCACGAGGTTGGAGGTCTTTTTTTAGATGATACTATAAGAAGACTTTGCCTAGTGCTTCCCAGGGGTCATACTAAATCTACTATGGCTAAAGCTGCTCTTCTTCATAAAATATGTTTTAATCCTCAAGGTAAGAATGAATTTGCTGCATGGGTTTCTGAGGAGCAAGGGCAGGCGGTAGATCATCTTAAGTATATTAAAAGTCATATAGAATTCAATCCTGCATTGAATTATTATTTTGGTGATATGGCTGGAACAAAATGGACTGAGAAAGAGATTACAACCTCTAAAGGTGATAGGATTATAGCTAAAGGAACTAGTCAAAGACTCCGTGGTCGATCAGAACTTGGGCTTAGATATACAAAGATTATACTTGATGACTTTGAGTCTGAGTTAAATACAAAGACTCCTGAAAGACGCAAGGAAATTAAAGAATGGCTTATGTCTACAGTTTACCCAGCGCTCGAGGAGTCAAAAGGAAACGAGGGAGCTATATGGTTAATTGGAACTATTGTTCACTATGATTCTGCATTACAAGGAATATATGATGGGTATCTAGAGGCTAAAGAAAGTGGTGAGGATTATACTTGGGAAATGGTTTTTCATAGGGTAATAGAGAATGATATTCCATTGTGGCCATCTTATTTCCCAAAAGAAAAAATAGCTAGGATAAGAAAAGATTATGAGTATGTTGGGCAATTACATAAATTTGCCCAGGAATATATGAATGATGCTCGTGACCTTGAAAGTGCAAAGTTTAAAATAGATAAAATAAATTATTATGATGGTCAATTTAAAGCAAAAAATAACCAAGCATATATTATTACGAAAGAAGATGCAATTCCAGTCAATGTATATATGGGTGTTGATTTGGCTTACGAATCTTCCGCCCAACATGATTACCAGGTTATTTTGGTTATTGGTATTGATAGCGATAAAAATATCTATGTAATAGATATTTTCCATGAGCATATTCCTTTATATGATATGCCAAGAAAGATATTTCAGTTTGCTAGAGAATACCAACCGATAAGAAGGGCAAATGTAGAACATGTAGGTGCTCAAGGTATTATACGTGATGCTGTGAATGAGCTTTCTGGTAAAGATAGAAAGATGGCTCCTGGAATAGCAAGAGGAGTAAGACCTCCAACGGGAATTAAGAAAGAAGATAGGCTTGAATCTCTATTATGCCCAATTGTTAATAGGGGTAAATTATTTATTAAAAAACAACATAGCGATTTGGTTGATGAAATGTTTCATTTCCCAAAAGGTAAGAATGATGATATACTTGATGGCCTATGGTATTCGGTTATAAATGCAAGATCGCCAGTAAGTAGAAAATTTGATGCTGAGAATTTTGAAGAGACAATTGAGGAGAAGAAAGAGTTTTTAGGTAGAAAAATACTTAGAAGTTGGGTTACAGGACAAAGAATATAAGAAAAATATTAAAAAACACTTGACAAGTGGTACATTAAGCCTTATATTATATTTAAGGCAAATTGTATTAATTAGGAGATCTTAAAATAGCTAGCGAAAACAATAACGTCGTACAAGACGAAGCTCAAAACAATTTAGACCTTTGGAGAAGATGGCGTGATGCGCGTGTAGACTGGGAAGTCGAAGCCAGAGATGCTATTGATTTTGTCCTTGGTAATCATTATACTCAAGACGAATCTGATGCATTAAGCGCAGTAGGGCAGGGTGACTTTATTATAGATAGAGTCTACGCAGCAGTTGATAAACTGAAGTCACTTTTAACATCTAAGAATCCAAAGTTCTCTGCTATCGCAAGAGAAGATTCTGATAGTAAAATAGCACAAGTGTGGAAAACTATTCTTGAATACTGTTGGGATATATCTGATGGCGATACAGAATTCAAACAAGCTGTGCATGACTATGCAATATCTGGGCTTGGGTATTTTTATACTTATATAGATCCAGAAGCTGATTTTGGTCGAGGTGAGGTTAAGTTTACTCATGTAAATCCATTTAGAGTTTACGTCGACCCAGCTGCTAGAAGCAGATACTTTACTGATGCATCTGCTATATTGCTTTCTACAATACTCACAAAGAGCCAGGTAATAAGCCTTTATCCAAAAATAGAAGAAGTTATTGACGATATAGATACAATGACTAATGAAGATGATTATCCATCTTCCACACTTAAGAACTCCTCGCAATCTTTTACGCCAGATGTTGTAAAAGATAAAGATAGAGCTGGCTATGAAAAATATAGAATAATAGAAAAATTTGAAAAAGTAAAGATTCCATTCTACAGATTGTTTAATAAGCAAACTGGGGAAGAGAAGATTGTTACCTTAGAAGAATACCAGTCAATATTGGAAGACAGTTCTCATTTATTAGAGTCTGGTCTGATTGAAGCGGTAGAAATATTACAAACACGTATCAGGGTGGTTGCTACAATGGGTCAATATCTTCTATACGAACAATTACTTAATACTGATATATATCCTATCATCCCAGTTCCAAATATTTGGACAAATACCCCATATCCAAAATCAGATGTGATGAAAGTAAAAGACTCACAACGTCTTTTAAATAAATTGTTTTCATTAACATTAAGTCATGCGCAAGCATCAGCTGGTCTTAAGTTGCTTGTTCCTGAGGGAAGTGTTGATGATGTCTCGCAATTGGAAAAAGATTGGGCTAATCCGAATGCTGTTTTAGAATATAATCCAGAATTTGGAGAGCCACATTTCCCATCACCTCAACCATTGGCTAATGAATTTTATCATTTAATAGATAGGGTAGAACATTATATAGATTTAAATTTTGGTATTCCAGAGTTGATGCAAGGATTTCGCGACAAAGCTCCAGATACCGTTCGCGGTACAGCTATGCTTTCCGAAATGGGCGAAAGTCGAGGAAGGTCTAAGCTTAAGGACATAGAAGCAAGTCTAAATCAACTTGGAAGATGTATATATAATCTTGCAAAAGGTCATTATACATTCCAGAAAACTTTTAGAATCGTGCAACCTAATAACGATCTTACTGAATTTGCAGTAAACAATAGGTTGTATGACGATAAGACCAACGAGCTAACTGCAATAGATAATGATATTTCTATAGGGCAGCATGACGTTCGTATAATATCAGGTTCAACATTACCCTCTAATAAGGTAGCAGAATACGAAATGTACCTTGAGGCTTATAAGTTAAACTTGGTAGATGATGTCGAGGTCTTGAAGAAAACCGAGATCTTTGACAAAGAAGGCGTACTTACGCGCAAAGGTATGATGGCGCAAATGCAGTCGTACATCCAACAACTTGAAGGGCAAGTGAAGGAACTCAAGGGTGACTTGCAGACAGCAGACCGTGAGGCGGTACATGCTAAGAAGCAGGTTATTACTGAGAAATTCAAGAGTGATTTAAACGAAGTTGTTTCTGAGGCTAAATTCAAAGAAAGAGCTAAGATTAATCAATTGGAAGGTGTGATTGATAAAGCGCAAGTTCGTGCCGAAGCTGCGTTGAAAGTAGATAAGGCGAATAAAGGGAGTTCCTCTAAGAAGGGGAGCGCACAAGCAAAACGATAATCATAGGTTAAGCTTCTTCGGGATATCGCACGGTATTGTCCGAATATAAGAAGAAATCTAAAGGAGGTTATATGGAAGAACAAGTGCAAGAAAGTGTAGTAGAAGCACCAGAGGCAGGTGCTGCTGTTAATACAAGAGAGGGCTTAGATGTTTCTATGCCTGATGTTGAATTGGCTTCAGATGTGCCAAATGTGCAAGAAGCTGTAGTAAATGAGGCTAATAAAAGACCACCTAATTTAATTACTAAAGAAGGTGATGAAAGCCAAATAGACTACGGTACTGACTGGGAAAATGAAACTCGTAAATTTCAGTCTATGTATGATAAACAGAAATCTGATTACGAGAGTCTTAAGTCTCAATACGAAGAGCTTGCTCCGATGCAAGACTTACGAAAGGTTCTTGACGAAAGACCTGATGTAGTTGAGTTGATGAGAAACAAGCTTGAGGGAAAACCAGTTCAAGAAACTATACAACAACAGGATGATACTGATATTGTTGATGAATCATCTTTTGACCCGTGGGAGGCCTATTACAAGCCTGAGTCTCCTTCGTATAAAATGAGAATGACTCAGGAAAAGGCTTTGGTAGATGAGGCTGTTGGACAACATATGTCTCAACTTCAAGGTCAAGTTGCGTTGCAAAATTTACGCAATGAATTGTCTAGCAACTATAACATGCAAGATGAGAAGGATATAAATGAATTTATTGAATTTGCAACTACACCAAGAGATCAATTACCAATGGATTTGTTAATTGACGTGTATCGTAAATATTATAATAAAGGCTCGGATAATGTTTCTCCAAACATGGAAGCTGTAAAGGCAACTCAAAGCATCCCTAAGACTGCTGGGATTCTTCAAGGTGGCGAACCACCTCAAAAGAATGAACAGGATTCTGCGTGGGATAGAATTTTGCAAGCAGGGCAAGCAGGGAGAATTCCCTAATTAATATAATCAAATAGGAGGTAACACAAATGGCTGTTACAAGTGGAGTAAAATCCAGTTATGATATCACAGCTGCTGCTACCAGTGCTGGTGTAGGAACCGCTCCTGACCGCAGAAGATTATACGATTTTTCAGATCGAGTTGCCGAATTGGCACCAGAGGAATCGCCGTTTTTTGTATATCTTTCAAAAGTTGCAAAAGTACCAACGGACGATCCTGTATTTCGATTCTTAGAAAATCGTTCCAAGATTGATTGGACTACCCGTAGTTTTAAAACAGCTGCTGCTGTAAATGGAGGTTCTGCTGTTAGTGCAGGAAGTTCTTATACATTTACAGTTGACGCAGATGCTGCTACTGGTGGAACATCTTCAGGCGGAGCTTCAGTAGATTTCCTTGTAAAAGGAATGGTTTTTGCAGTTAATACTGTAAGTGGCGCAAGTGGATATTCACAAACTCTAGTAAGAGTTGATTCTTCCCCTCAAGATCAGGGTACATCAACTACTTTTCAGGGTAAAATAATTGACATTTCCAATACAACTACAGCTGGCGATAGTGCTATTACTGGCGAAGATATTATCGCTGATAATGATAATTGCCAAGTAATTGGTACATCATTTGGAGAAGGAACAGGTTCACCAGATGCATGGTCAAACGAAATTGAAGATGACTTCGGTTATACTCAAATTTTTAAGACTGCAGCTGAAATGTCAAACACAGCAATTGCTACTCGCTATCGCGGTTATGCAAACGAATGGGAGCGCATTTGGGCTCTTAAACTTCGTGAGCATAAAGTAGATATTGAGCGTGCAATGCTATTTGGACAAAGAGCTCGAGTGAGTTCTGTTCAGTACACAGAGGGTATTGTGGGGCATATTTTAAAGAATGGTCAAGCAACTCTTGACGATTCTGCTTTCTCATATTCTTCTGGGTCACCTTATTTTAGAAGTGTTGCAAGTGCAGAGCTAACATATGACAGATTGCTTTCAGATTTAGAAGTAATCTTCGATCCAGCTCGCGGTGGCGCAAGTGAAAAACTAGTTCTTGCAGGTTTACCTGTAGTGAGCTTTTTTAATAAGCTTGGATCAACATCATTCTTGAGTCAAAGTATGGCTTATAATGCCAATGCTGCTTTAAGTGGTGGTGCGACTACAACTAACCAATCACCTCATCGTATGAATATGTCAGAGCGAGCAGGTGCTTTTGGTCATAAGGTAATGACTATCGAAACAATTCATGGCACAATGCACTTAGTGAAAGAACCACTATTTCGTGGTATTTCTGCTAATATGATGGCTATGGTTGATATGAGTAAAGTATCTTATCGCCCATTGGTTGGTAATGGACTTAATCGTGATACTGCAATTTTAACTAACGTACAAAACGCTGATGAAGACTTGAGGAAGGATATGATCCTTACTGAAGCTGGTTTAGAAATTTCTTTACCAGAAGCTCACGCTCTTTATCAGGTAGAGCTATAAGGAGGGATTAAATGTATAACAGTATTAATAACTCTAGTAGTGGTGACTACGGCGAATATAAACGTAAAATTGTCAATGTAAACGCTTCAACATATAGTGTACTAACTAAAGATTCTGGTTCTATTATTACAATTGATGTAGCTGGTGGGTGTGCAATCACTCTTCCAGCAGCAGAAGCTGGCTTAGAATACGAATTCCATGTTGGCACAACTTTCACAGGTACTTGGTCAATTACAGCTGCTTCAAGCGCTGATACTTACCAAGGTGTTGTATGGACTCATGATAAAGATGAATTGGGTGCTGTAACTGCAATGAATGAAAACATTGATACTTCAGCATTTAACTGTCCAGCAGCTGCTGACTATGTTATGACAGCAGACGCGGATACTGATGGTAGATTCATTGGTAGTCATGTTAAGTTTACTGCTATTTCTGATTCAAAGTGGCTCCTTTCGGGTAACTTGTTCGGAGACGGTACAGTAACACATATCTTTAGCTAATAGTTAAAGATAACAGTTTTGGATACTGTGGGGCTATTCAAAAAAAGTTTAGCCCCAAACATCCTAAAAATTTAAACTAAGGAAATAGAAATGGCAGATTATAACTCATCAAACACAGATGTAAAAGTATTTATTCACGATCCAAAACCTGGAACTAAGACGCAAAGTTCTGGTGAGATAGCTAAAGATATATATGATTATATAGCTGGATTAGATTCAACTAATAATAAAGTTATATCTATATCACATTGCGCACTAAAGGGTGATAAGATTATGACTATGGTTGTCTCTGGTGCGTAAACCTAAATGTCAACATTGTGACGAGCCTAACCCAGAACATTGGTTCTATTGTAGAAGTTGTGGTAAAAGAGCTGCTGAGCGAAAATTTACAACAAATTCATGGATGCGATCTGAATCTGGAAAGAGGACTGATATAGAATTTAATAGCATTTCTATCGATGAAAGCGCAGAACGATTAAACAAGGTAGATAATCGTTGGAAAGGATTTTAATATGCCTTATGGCAAGGGAACTTATGGGAGTAAGAGAGGAAGACCTCCCAAGAAGAAAAAGGCAAAGAAGAAAAAATCTTCCAAAAAGTCTAGGAGATATTAATGGCTGGTACATTAAAAGTTAAGATTGAAGAAAATATTATACTTGACAATCAAGACTATAGCTCTAAAAGAGTATTAGAAGTTGGAAGCATTGCATCTATAGTAAAAAGAATTGTTAATATAGGTACTAATGAAATTGGATTGCTTGGATTTGGAACAGCTTATAATACTGAATTATCTAAATCTTATTTAGCAGGTCAATTTGATGAAGACAATGTTAGATATATAAGAATTACGAATTTAGATAGTACTAATCATATTGCATTAGTTTTGAAGAATGAAAATAATGATGAATTTGGGGTAAAAGTTGACAAAGGATGTTCTTTTTTATATTGCGCTGATTTAGCGGGTGGCGTTGTAGATACCATGGATTCCGCAGATGCCGCTGGAATAACTCCTAATTCATTTGGCGATTTGGTTGATATCACTTGTGCCGCTGACACAGCTGCTTGCGATGTTGAAGTCTTTGTGGCAAGCACCTAATGGCTACTTTCGAAGCACAAGTAGAGGGTCTTACTAGTCTATCTATTGATGGCAGTAGTGCACCTACTCAAACAGAACTTACACAATTTCTTACTGACGGAGCTAAAGAAGTTATAAACTCACTTCCTCCAGGATTACTTCCTCTTTGCGCAGCTCAAGCAACATTTACTTCTACTGCTGCTGGAAGCGAATCTGAAACATTAAACACTGGTAATATTCTTAATGTTCTTAGAAATGATGGAGATATAGATCAGCCGTGCAGGCAAATTAGTGCTGATGATAAAGGAAGAGTATCAGATCCTAAAGATATGTCTTATGCGAAAATATCTGATCCTGTTTATTATGTTGAAAACAATAAGATAAACGTTTTACCAGATGGAGGTTCTTGTAAGTATTCAGAAGTTCAATACCCAGCTGTTGCCTATGGTGATTCTACTATTAGTGCAACTTCATTATCTGGAGTAACTGCAACTGCCGCTGATCCGACGGTTTTTACTAAATCAAGTCATGGACTTTCTACTGGCGACGTAGTTAAGTTGTCTAATTTTAATGAAATGACAGAAGTAAATGGAATGACAGGTACAGTTACTAAACTTGATGCAAATACATTTGAAGTTAATGGTGTAGCAGCAGATCCAGCTGAGACTACTGGTGGAAATGTTGTTAAGATGGGAGGTTTTCCAGACGAAGCTGAATATTTAGTTCCATTATATGCATCTGTCAAGGCATTGCAAAATAAGATGGGAAGTATGTCAGCTGAAATACCTGTAAATTCTGATCAAGATGGAAGCTTCAGTAGTTCTAGCTCAAGTTCCCAGGGATATGAGAAGGTAAGAAATTTATTAGAATCCCAGGAAGATATAGAACTTTCAAGCGGAACTATAGCTGCCTTGAGTAGCGAGATGCAACAGTTTGTAGCAGAATATCAATGGTATCAATCGCAACAAGCAAAATTAGAAGCTGATTATGAAAAAGGCTTACAAAGATTAAGAGGTTAATATGGCTGTTCATGGATTAACTGTAAAAGAAATTCTTTCAAGGGTAAGGCAAGTATTTCCTAATGTAGCTGAAAACTATGTTATTAGTTTGATAAATGATGGTATAGTTGAAATGGGAAAATATAATTCTAAAGTAGTTACAGCTAAAATAACAACTGTTGCTGACCAGATGTATTACGATTTAAGTGATGTTGCGGAAGATTCATCAGGTAATAAACTTGAAGTAAATAAAGTAACGCAAGTATTCTTAATGGATGATGATGGTGATTATATAAAAATACCAAGATTATTAAATACAGATTTATTATTAGCAGACGCAAGTAGTGAATCTAAACTAAACGTACCGGACTCGAAATAATGGCAAGTAATATTAAATATCCAGAAGATCAATCATTATGGTTTTTAGAGGGTGATAATTTAGCTCTAATAACAAACGTAGATAGTTCTGGAAATGCAAACACGACAGATAGAAAAAATTGGAAGGCTATACAAGAAGCCGTTACTGATGGCATTATGGTTAAGTATAATGCAGAACCTAATTCAGTATCAAATCTTTCAGATGAACCCGACATAGACAACACATGTCATTCTGCTTTAGTTGATTATGTAAAGTCTAGATTATATCTAGATAGAGCTGGGGGTACAGAAGACCCTAATGCTGCTGGAGCATCTCTTAGCTTATCACAATTACATAGTGGTAAATGGAATGATATGGTAAAGAGAATGGGTATGAAAAAACGAGATAAAACTGGAGGAACAAGATCGGTTGTTCCACATGATTTAACATAACATATTAAAATAAAAAGGAGTAAATATGAAAGTTAAACTAATACAAGTTGTGAACAGTTCGGAAGCGTTTGGTAAAATAGCGCAGCAACCAATGAAAGCCGCGGTTAGCTTTAAAGTTGCAAAGAATATTAAGAAGCTTAGTGATGAGTTATCTGTCTTTGAGCAGTCAAGGGGAGATTTAATTCGCAAGTTTGGTAAAGAAGATAAAGAAGGAAATGTAGCCATTGAGCCAAATACAAAGGAAATGGCAGAATTTCAAAAAGAATTAAGTGATCTACTCAATGTTGAAGTAGATTTAAATGGGTTTAAGAAAATAAAACTAAGCCAGTTATCTAAATGCGAACTTTCGCCACAAGAAATGGCAAGTTTGGAGTTTGCGATACAGGAGTAAAATATGGCAAATATAAATAAGTTTAAAGCAAATGAAGCTGTGAACATAGAAGCTGCTGCTGAGTGGAATGTACAGTCAAGACTAGATATATCAAGTCAAGATGAGGTAACATCCAATGTTACAGGTGTCCATCAGATTGGAGTATATAGTGATTCTGATGTAAAATTTAGATTTGATAATTCTAGTTCAGATACAATCAGTGCGAATAACGATCTAGTCTTACCAGCTCAGACGCTTACATTTGTTAAGGTACCGCAAGGTGTTGGAGGAACTATGTATGTTCACTTTAAGCAAGTGTCATCAGCTTCTTCTAAATATCTTTGCTTAGTACATATGTAAGGAGAATTTATGGGTTACGGACAGGTAATAAGTAAAAACTTTAGTGCTGGTGGAACCATGGGTGGCGACCTAACGCTTGATGGTGATTTAATCGTCAATGGAGATGGTTCTGGCAATTATGATGAGATAGTTAATGGCAATTTAACTGTATCTTCAACTAATAAGTTGGTACTTGGAGGAGATGGTAGTGATAGCTACATTTTTGAATCAGCAGCTGATGCATTAGATTTGTATGCAGGTGGTGCACAAATGCTTCAATTATTAGAAGGATCTTCTGATTACGTATGGGTTCCTCTTGATACTACAAAATTTGCGATAGGCGCAGGTAAGGATTTGCAAATATATCATGACGGAAGTCATAATTATATAGATGCTGTAACTGGAGATCAGGATATTATATTTAAAGGAACTGATAGTAGTAGCGATATTACTGCTTTAACTTTAGATATGAGTGAAGCAGGAGCAGCTACATTTAATAGTGATGTTACAGTTGGTGCATTATTGAAGATGCCTACTAATACAGCAGCTAAAATATTAGTAGCAGATGGTACTAGCTATGAAGAAGCAAGTATGTCAGGTGACGCTACAATAGCAAGTGGTGGCGCAGTTACATTAGCTTCTACAAATACTAATCTTACTACATTAGCAAATGTTACAACCGTTGGTGCTCTCGATGCGGGTTCTATTACAAGCGGGTTTACATCAATTGATGTAGGCGCAGGAGCTATAACAACAACAGGTACCGTAACAGGTGGCCAGTTGTCGGTAGATGATATTACTATAAATGGTTCTACTATATCTGATGGTGGCGATTTTACTCTTGATATTGGTGGTGATATAACATTAGATGCAAATGGTGGTCAGATAAATGTCAATGATGATGGTGCAACGCATTTTTTATTAGACTGTGATGCTACTCAACTTGTTATTTATGACGACCAGGATACTGGCGATTTATTTTCAATTACAGTAGCACAGCATGGAGCAACTACAATAGCTACTACAGATGATGATGCAACGGCAGGTCACCTTACATTAGATGTTGATGGCAATATTACTATGGACGCAGATGGTGGAACAATTACGTTTGCTGATGCAGGTTCTAGTTTAGGAACTATTACAAGTTCAGGATATTCAGGAACTTCAGCAGTCGCTACAGCAGTAACCGTTGCGGATGAGTCTAGTGACACATCTTGTAATGTATTATATGTTACAGCAGCTACTGGCGATCTACCACCTAAGAGTGGAACTAATTTAACATTCAATTCAAGTTCTGGTGTACTAACTGCTACAGGATTTGCAGGTGCGCTAACAGGAGATGTTACAGGCAACTGTAGCGGAACTGCAGCTACTGTAACTACAGCAGCTCAAAGTAATATTACTTCCCTTGGAACATTGACTACGCTAACAGTAGATAATGTTATTGTTAATGGCACTACAATAGGACATACTTCTGATACAGATTTAATGACACTTGCAAGTGGTGGATTGACAGTCGCAGGAACTATTGCTGTAGGTGCAAATACAGATGGGCATGATGTTACCTTTTATGGAAATGGGAATGGTAAATATATGCTTTGGGATGAAAGCGAAGATACATTAGCTGTGGCAGGTACATTACAAACTCAAGACCTTGTATTAAACAACGAAAGAGGTCATTACAAAATTGTAGAAGAAGAAGAATATTTATCTATAAAAAATGAAAAGACAGGAAAACTATATAAGTTTGTTCTGGAGGAAATAGATGGCTAACGTCAAATTTGATACTAATTCTAGAGTATTTTTATCTAATGATGGTACTGGAAGTGGTAATACAGTATTTGGAAAGAATGCTGGAGCAAGTATAGATAGTGGAACAAATAACAATGTATTCATAGGTGAAAATGTAGCAGATGCAACATTAGTTGATGCTATTGAGAATGTTGCAATAGGTTATGGGGCATTGAGTGCATTAACGCAAGGTGATAAAAATATTACTATTGGATACTCTGCTGGTGAATCTATTACCGAAGGATATCAAAATGTTTTAATAGGAGATAGAACTGGAGATTTAATTACAGATGCAAAAAATTGTGTAATTATTGGTAGTGGAGCTGGAACAAGCAGTATTACAGACGCTGCAAGTGGAACTATTGCTATAGGAAGTCAAGCATTAGAAGACCTTACAAGTGGAGACCAAAATATTGCTATAGGATATCAATCTTTAAAAGGTGTAAGAACTGGAGGTCAGAATATCGCTATAGGATATGAGGCGATGGAAGATTCTGATAATGGAGAGAATCACAATATTGCAATAGGTACAGAAGTTTTAAAATCTGCAAATAGTGATAATTTGTCAGCTAATATTGCAATAGGAACAAGGGCTATGGGGTCTGTTGATTCTGGAGAGGGAGTTGCAAATTGTGTAGCTATTGGATATCAAGCTCTTCGAAATGCAGAAGATGAAGCTGATGGAACTGTTGCCATTGGAAAAGAGGCATTAACAGCACTTACAACTGGTATAGAATGTATAGCTATAGGACAGAACGCACTTGCTAATATTACAACTTCTACTGGTATGATAGCCATAGGTGACGATGCTGGGAAA
>TARA_R100000700_G_scaffold17242_1_pt1 | contig 40031 bp, 42 predicted proteins | sample TARA_R100000700 | Tara Oceans TARA_R100000700 (sample SAMEA2622810) | marine metagenome | biome: marine biome (ENVO:00000447); feature: marine epipelagic mixed layer (ENVO:xxxxxxxxx); material: "saline water (ENVO:00002010), including plankton (ENVO:xxxxxxxx)" | depth 120 m | reverse complement strand
GAAGTTAGAACCGTGAAAGGTACTATGCCTAAATGTATGCCAGCCAGCCCTATCTCTTTAAGCCAAATGTTGAGGCGCGACCATAGATTCCATGTTGTTGATAATGTTAAGGCCCACAGTTTTTCGGGCGAGAAAGTGTATAGACAAGTATGGGGAATAAACGAGGAGGAGGAATAATGACTGAAATATGGTCCCAAAAGCATAGGCCCACCACATTGAAAGATGTGATAGGTCGTGATGATATTGTAGCGCACTTTAAGGTTGGTGATGGATTCAAAGTTTTCCATTGTTTATTCCACTCTCAAGAGGCGGGTACAGGAAAGACTACTATTGCTCGCGCTTTGGCTAATGACCTCGGTTATCAACTTCATGTGTTTAATGCTTCAACAAAGAAAGAAAGGGGTATTGGGTTCATCGAAGAAGAACTGATTCCGAGAACTAGGACTGGTAATCACAAGCAGATTTTCTTACTTGATGAAGCAGACCAATTGACTGATGCGGCGCAATCCGCTCTCAAGGGAGTTATGGAAAACGCTCATGGTTATTTCATATTGACCTGTAACAATCTCGCTAAGGTTTCTCCTTGGCTACAATCGCGATGCAAAGTAATACATTTCCGCCCTTACTATAAAGGGGACATAGCAAGTATTTTACGTGAAATAACACTCAAAGAAAACGCCGCTGGTTTTGTTAGGATGGACGATACCGTTCAACGTATAGCAAAACATCATAGCGATGCTCGCTCTGCTATAAATTTCTTACAGGCATATGTTAATTATGGCGCAGACAAAGACAAGTTCCTAGCATCTTTGGGTACTCCCGATGTGGACTATGAAAAATTCTTACGCATAGCAGTACGAGAGAAGTCCTTTGATGGTGCATTGAAGATTATCAAGGGGCAACCATTGAAAGATACTCTAAAGGGTATCTTTGATTATGTGGTAGAATCCGACGCAAAACAAGAGTCAAAACTAACAATTATTCACGCTCTAATTGAGGCAGAACGTGACCTTATATCCGGCGTTTCACCGGAACTTATTCGCGCCAACTTTGTACGAAGTTGCATCCCAAACCAAGCATTGAGGGGTGAAGCGTGAACTTTATATGCTTAAACGAACAAGGATAAATTACCCGAAAGGAGATATGAAAGACATGGTATTGAATGACGAAATGATGAAGAACGTGGCGGCGAACGTAGGTGTTGAAGTGTCCACTCTAAGAGTACGAGCAGAAACCGTACTTGATGAACAGGGACCAGCATGGCGTAACGCTGGAAAGAATGACGAGGAATGTGGAGTGTTTGCTCTACGAGTTGCGGCTAGACAATTAGCATCCGAGAGTGCTAAATTGAAGAGAAGCGGTGCTGAATCCCTAAAGGGTATGTTTATTAGTGTACCTAGATACAAAGATTGGGGTCAATTGCTATACCGTAAGATGGACTCAACTCTAAAGATGGCTGACGAAGATGCTCGCGAATCTCTAGTTACTCAAGGTAAAGTAGTAATCTTTACTGATAACTACGATGGTACTTACACCCGCGCTATTAATCCATCCTTAAGAAACAAGGTTGTTTTTGAAGCGGATTACGATGAGGATTCAGTGACCGAATTGCCGAAGAACTACAAGCAGTTGGATGAATCTACTTACTACTACATAGTATGGGATAGTAAGTCTCCGACATTCCCATCCGGCGATGCTAACTTCAAGTATGGTGCGCCTAGACCTACTAAGGAATTAGAGCGAACTATGATTTTTGCTACTGCTGACGGACCTGTAACAATCAAGGCTTCCGGTAGCGTTGCCGAAGATGCGCCTCCTACCTTTGTGCCGTGTACTTATGCGGTCCGTATGGGTAAAAACGGTGTTGGTTATGCTAAGGCTGGAGTATCAGTATTCAATCGTGATGATTCACTAGCATCTGAATTCCCTCTACCTCCCTTCCGTAGTGAAGATGGTGGTCTAATGGGCAGTATGCTTGGTGATGACCTATTGAAGAATCTTGATGCTATCGGTCCGTTCTATGAGGCTAATCATGGTACTGACGGATGGTGGGATAGACTCATTGGTGTACTTACAGAAGTTATTAGTATTGAACCCCGCGATAATGGTGGTTTCAACCTAGTAGTTGCTGACTTAGATATTACTTCAATGGCTCCAGTAGTGGACATCTATATCCCTGCTTCTCAAGAAAGCATGATTGATTTCGCAGTTGGTACTAAGGCTCTTGTGATTGCACAGCCTTGGAAAACACAAGAAGGAGAATACCGACTATCTGTAAACGGATGGTGGGCCTTCGATGCGATTGCTCCAATGGCTGATGTACCAGTAGATGTTGAGGATGACGGGTGGGAAGCATGAGTTGGGGTCAATCCGCAACTGCGGCTCCTACCGCTACTCCTAATCCGGCCCTAAAGACGGCTTACGATGCAGACTATTACAATGCTTTGTTTGATAACAACCAAGCAAAGTATAGACCTGTTCGTATGGCTCTTGTTGGTCGTGAGAATACTGCTAAGACTGGACTCGCTCTTGACCTACTTAGGCCGGAGATTGAGGCTGGAAAGAAAGTGGCTATCTTCGATGTGGACAATTCCGCCAAGCAGACAGTTGATTATCTGTACCCTAACAAGGACAATATCATAGTTCTGCCTCTCTTCGATGAGTTGGATGACTCTATCTTTAATGAGGATAATTCCGTGAACTATACTGCTCTTATTGATAAGGTATCATGGTTTACTAATATTGTAGCAGAACGAATTAAGGGCGGAGAAGAATATGCCGGTATCATCTTTGATGGCGGCTCTACTTTCCTTAAGTGGTGCGAACAGGCTATGACTTATGTATTGCAGAATCGCTCTAAGAATCCGGTTAATCCCGAAGATGGGGATAGATTCAATCAAGCAGAATGGCGTATTCGTAACAAACTGTTCCGAGATACTATTCAGCGAGTTCATGGATTGGATGTACCGAAGGTATTCTTCACATTCCACTTGAAGGCAATTCAAGAGTATGTGGATAACGGCTCCGGCGGTAAAGTCCTCATGAGTGTTGGCGAACGCCCCGAATGGGAGAAGGGAACTATGCGTTGTTTCTCGCAACAAATATTCCTAACTCGTTACATGAAGAAGGCTGACCCTGCGGCTGGTGTTAAGGGTGATAAATCCCTAGCAGACGGTGAATGGGCGGTAAAGGCAATCATTGAAGAAATGAAGGGTCACAACATGGAACATCTAGGCGAGACTCATACTATTCTATCTGTAAAGGATAAGAAAGTAAATTGGACTGGACTACCTTTCTTAAATTGGGAGTGATTACATGAATATTAGGAACGACGCACTAACTAGGCTTCTTACGCTAACTAAGCGACCACAAACGGTTGCAGGTAAGAAACAAGACCAAGTAGAATCTACTTTACTGCGTTTTATGGACAGTTATGCGGTGACTATCAATATAGTGCGTGATGGGATTACTTCTCTCTCTAGGTTTTCTGTACCACATGGAGGCGAAGTGCTTCATAGTACAGTGAATATACCTATTGCATCAATAGATGCGGTACTAGGGATTCTACCTTACCACGGCACAGAAGTATCTTTGTCTTGGTCCGATGATAAATTACAAATACAATCAAGGAATAAGAAAACTACACTTATTAGTAGCCTAAATGCTCCGGCTTTTGGTAACTGTCCCGATGCTATTTCTGCTTGGGCGGTAAAAAGCCTCACTAGGTTTCAGCAATTAAAATGGGAAGATGGTAGTTATTTAATTAGTACTAACGATGAATGGATGAAACCTTATCTGTCCATAACTCTCGATTGTTCTGAACTACATGAGGCTCTACGATGTGATGCTATTAATGGACAGAAAACCAACAGGTTCTCGTTCTATCACGATGCCGATTACGTTAATGTAAAGGTAGGCTCTGAACTAAAGGGTGCTACTGAAACTAACTTTTCTCTACCGGAACAAATGATGGAAGAAGGCGGAGTTACTATTGAAGGTGGTATCGACTCGGTACTCAAACACTATTCGGGAGATGTTACATTACATTTCCTAGATTTCAGTGAATACGGACAAGGAACCCGTATTCTTTTCAGCCTCCCCGATGGAGACTTGGTATTCCAAGTAGGATTATTGGAGTGATTAAAAATGAAAGCAGAAATATTATTGATAGACGACGAAGGAAATAGGACTAGCATTACCATTCATCCCGAAGATGGGTCGGTTGAACAGTCTTTGGGCGATTGGGCTTTTAGTGGTAGGATAGTAAAACTTACTAAGGAATACCGTGATGAACAATGGCTTAGGAACGCATATTTAGTTGAGGGTAGGTCTATGGCCGACATCGCTTCTGAACAGGGTATTACACCTATGGCGGTTCGTGACTGGTTGTTAAAGTTCGGCATTGAGACAAGAGCGAGAGGTCGAAGAAAGGAATAAGTATTTTTTCGCGGTTTGCCCAAGTAATAACGGATTAATGAGGGTCATTCTCTCCCGCTTCGTGCGGGATGGGCAGGGGGTCTATCCTCCGCTCCCGCCGTTCCCGCTTAAAAAATATTGGAGGAATTTGTATGGCTGGCTCTTGTAAGAAGTGTAAGCGTTGGTCGGTTTTACACCCTATCCATCGTCTTTGTTACAAGTGTTTCAAGAACAGTTATATTCCTACGCAATCAAGAGATAAATGGTGGATGCGATGATAGTCGAACAAGGTAAAGGAAGAGAAGTAATCATCCGTTATAGGGATGAGAACAACGTTCGACAAGTTATCAAGGACAATGACCACTGGCCTTATGTTTTTGTAACCGAGGAATCTTCAAAGTGGATTCAAGCAGTTAGAAAGGAATCCGGCTACGAGGGTTTGTACGGAGAAGATTTGGCTAAAATAACAGTATCGCACCCCGACCAATTACGGCGTATTAAAGAAATAGGGCCGACTTGGGAAGGGAACATACCGTTTGTTAATCGCGTACTTACTGATAGAATAAACGAAGGTTTACCTCCTATACCCAACTACAATCATCGTGTTTGGTATATGGATTGTGAATGGTCGCCGGACACAAATGAGATGAGAATTATCGTAGTATATGATTCCTATACCGAGAAAGAATACGTTTGGTTTATTCATCCCGATTATGAGGCTGGAAAATACAACAAGGTTGGGGATTATGAATACGAAACTCATGCTATGTGCTTCGCTGATGAAAAGTCTATGTTAGAACATTTTATCAATCACATGAAGCGTTGTGACCCCGACATCATTACCGGCTGGTTCGTGGTTGGAGCAGACATCAAGAACATAGCAGAACGATGCAGAACACTTGGTATCAATCCTAGTAATATGTCTCCTATGCGCCGTTTCCGTTGGAAGTTTGGTGATTGGGAACAACCCATAGCAGGGCGGAATTGTATAGACCTTATGATTGGCTTTTCAAAAATATGGGAAATCAAATATGGGAAACTCGCTGGTTATCGACTTGACGATGTAGCACTAGAATGTTTGAATGATTCTAAGGTGGCCCTAGAAGATGGACACGATACATATTATAGCGATTTACCTTTGTATCTACACTATGCTAGACAAGACGTAAGGTTATTGCCTCGTCTAAACTCTCTAGTAAATGCGATTGAGTATTATTGTGCTATCCAACATATCGTACAATGCGATATACGTTCCACACCCTTTGTTACTAAGTTATTTACATCTCTCGCTCTTGTAGATGAAGAGTTTGATAAAAGAATACCTACCAAACCACAATTCGATTATACGCCGTATTCCGGCGCAGAAGTTATGGAAGTGGATTCGGGTATTCATCATAACATTGGAATCCTAGATATTAGGGCTATGTACCATAGTAACGCTGAATTGCACAATATTTCATGGGACACACTGGACCCCGAAGGGAAAGATTGTGGTAACGGTACTTGTTTCCGCCAAGGAGATAAAGGGTTGCTTGTTCGACAAATGGATAAGATGACTAACTTGAGAAATCATTACAAGAAAATGCTAAAGGATGACCCCGAAAACCATGAGAAATGGGACACGTTACAAAACGCTTGTAAGCATCTAGTAGCATCAATGTATGGCGCGGCTGGTGACTCTAAGTACGGTTTGTATCATCCCGATGTAGCGGCGGCAATCACATATACTTCAAGACAAACTCTAGCGAGATTGAGGGATTTGGCTAACGAAGAAGGGCTTACAGTTCGTTACGGTCACACTGATAGCGTATTTTGTGAGATACCGGACCCCGAAGTAGGGTTAGAGGCATTAACAAGAATCAACGATAAGATGAGTCCTATCGCTACTGAATTTGAAAAGTGGTGTAGCAGTATGGTTATCATGGCTAAGAACCGGTACGCTGGTATTACTGTATGGACTGATGGAGAATATCATGAGCCTAGTCTGTACGTCAAAGGAATTGAGTTGAAGCAATCTAGGATGCCTCCTGTAATGAAAGAGGCTATGAAAGAAACTCTAAATGCTATGTTGTCGGGTCGGCCCGAAGTAGCAATTACTAAAAATCTAACGGACCTTATTGATGATATTGTATCGGGCGAATGTGCGATAGAAGAATTGTGTATGAAAGGAAAATTAGAAAAGTCACTTAAGGAGTATAAGGTGTTGTCCGGTCCTTCTGCTGGTGCGGCGTGGGCCAACGAATATCTAGGTAAAGGTTACGGTGCTGGTTCATACTTCTTAGTGACTATTAATGATGAGGGCAAATATGTAGCCTTTGATAAGCCGGAGGACATAGAAGGCATTACAAATATCGGTTATAGAACATTGGCTAGCAAATTCGTGGTGGATAAAGTTCTCCCTTATTACAACGTAATGAAGTGGAGTACACAACCGCTTTACAACGCTTTGAACGGTTTGGGTGGGGTAGAATGGGTATAAGCAACTTTATATGGTTAAAAGAAGAGGTAATAGTATGAGCAGAAGCAGAAAGCCAAGTATTCGTGAGTTAGAAACTCAAATAATGGATATGCGTCAGTATTTGACTCAATTCGTTCAAGCGGTTTCTATGGACATACATCGCTTGAATGTAATTTTATTTTCGCGCCTTAAAGAAACAGGTTCGGCAGAAGAAATAACCTGTCCGTCGTGCAAACAAGAAATACTAATACCATTAATAGAAGGGATAGAACGAGAGGAAATCTGTCCTAATTGTAATATGCCTCTAAACGAGGGGCAACCAACACTTGATGACTTTACGGAGGAAAGCGAATGAGGGAGGCTACTGATATGCAAGACCGTCTAGTACGGTACATAGCAGGTCTAAAGCGCGGGGCTAATCTAGGAGATGTACCTCGCAGACTTCTTATCCGCACCCTAGAAGATATTCTTGGTGCGGAGGTTATCTGATGGATGCTACGCTGGAACAAGTCGAACAATCTTCTTACAAGGTAGGAGAACTACCTATCTTGAGAGTAAGTAAATCTTCTTTCATGAATTATCAAAAGTGTCCTCGCCAATATTGGTGGAGATACATGAGTGGTGTACCTAGCCCTCCTGTTGGAGAGGCGGCAATTCGTGGTACTGCTATACATTCTGTAATGGAGGCTAGTCTTATAGATGGTCCCGATGTTATACCAGCCGTTGCCGAAAAGGAAGGAGTTGCTGGAGATGTTGGTGTAGATGAAATGACTAAATTGATTCATGGTATTGCCGCGACTTTAGGCGGCCTTGACGTTGTGGAGGTTGAAGAAAAGAGATACCTCTATGAAGATTTTGTAACCGAAAATCTAGGTACTATTCCTATCATTTGGAGCGGTATGATTGATGGTGTTCTGCGTCATCCCGACGGAGGCATCATTATTGTGGAACTCAAGACAGGGAATATGAATCCTTCTAAATTGAGTCGTACCCGTAAGGAACTTGTTTTCTATCATAGAATGCTTACACAAGCAGGTTATGAGAACATTACACATTTCCTTTACATCGCTCCCGACTGTACTGACGAGCGTATGTTAGACGAAATTGGAAAGCGAGGAAAGGAGGTTTGGCTCGGAGAATCTTGTGGCGTAGCCGTAATGGAGAGAGTTCCTACTAGGACACTTAATACCTTTCCCCAATCCTTAAACGACACCATAGAGTCTCTAGTTTCCCATCAATGGCCGATGAAGTGGAATGATTATTTTTGCCCCGAATGGTGTGATTTTTCCATGTCGTGCGATGGGATTCTTAGCGGATTAGAACCGGATGTGATAGCATGAGTAAAGAAGTAACAGTGTGTGCAAAAGACGACGGTAGCGGCGAATGCGAGTGGATAGATGAGATGACTCTATGGAGTGTAACTAGCGTCGAAGGTGGCGAAAGAACTCCTATTGTTGTAGCGGTTTGCGCGTGTGGACATGAGCAGGTGGTTGGTTGAGATATGCTACTTTCATTTCCCCGCGAGATTGGGCTACGGCGTAGCATTTGTCCATCCCTAGATAGGTTTTCCTCTTACGTTGATACCGTCAATGGTAAAGCCAATTGTTACACATCTTTGTTTTCATTCAAAGAACGTGACCCGCAACGCCCTTGGAAACCCGATTATAACAGTGTGGTAATAGACCGCGCTTGGTGGGATTTCGATATGGGTGAGCGTGGTGGAATTGATGACGTTAAGCGCGATGTAGCAACGCTGATTAATCGCCTAGAAGGTGATGTTCGATTGGTCGCTACTGGTAGAGGATTCCACGTTCACCAATTGTTCAAGGAGGCTGTTGTTGGCGGCTCTTGGGACCGAAAATTAAATCGCTACGAGCGTAGTAAAGCGCATGACCTAAAGACATTAGATGGAGTGGGATTTGCTAAGAAAATGACTAGGATTCCCGACACTTACAATGTGAGTAGAGGTAGATGGGCGGTCAATATAGATGCGCGTGAGTTTGCTAAATCCCCTATGGATTTTATCATACCGACAAGACCTGTAAATGATTATACACACTTAGACCCGTTTCGCGGAGATGATTTATCCCCTACCTTTTCTATTACTAGATGGGCTATCGAGAATCCCGAAAGTGAGGAGTGGGTTTCTACCGGAAGTTTCTCCGGCGAAGTGGGTACACATAGTACCGTACCGATTCCTCCCTGCCTAGATAGGGCAATACAAGTAAGCAATCCTAGTCATGAGATTCGTGTAGCCTTAGTATTGCATATGGCTGAAAACCTACGTTGGTTCGCTCCGGCATCTAGCGTACCAGCAGACAAATTGAAATCTATGGAGGATGAGATATTATCGTACATACAAACACTAGATTGGAGGGACTTCAATCCTACTGTAAGCCGAGGTCACATTAGAACCCTATTGACTTACGATAGGTCGCCTTCTGCTGGTTGGTACGCCGCTCGCGGTCTTTGTGACGGACATGATTGTTGGGCGCACAATCTAAGGAGGGTTGATTGATGAGATGCGAAGCGTGTTGGGGTTATTTTGAATGTATGTTTGATAACTCTCCAACAATAAAGGTTCGTTTTTGTGATGATTGTAGAAGATACATGGGTTTATTTAATAAAGGGGAATCGTTAATCGTAGCCCATGATTCTGATAGATGACCGAGAGAACGAAAAGGTCATACATAAAATGCTTATGCGCGGAGGAGATGCTAACCACTCTTCTAACGGCATAGCAAAAGTAGCCCGTTTAGACTCGGCTGATTATATCATAGGAGATATAGGGATAGAAGCCAAAGAAATAAATGATTTGTACCGCTCAATACTAGGTATAGGGAGAACTAGAACTATTGTAGCGCAATTGCGTGATTTAGAAGAAGCGTTTGAGAATCCTATGCTTGTAGTATATGGGACCAAACTAAAGCCGTGGGTTCCGGGCGGCAGACCCTCGGCTCAATCCGTTGCTAAAGAAATGGGTAAGATGAGGTCAGTAATAAAATCTTTCAAGGTATCATTTTATTCTCGATTTCCTAATATTAAATTCATGCAATTCTTAACGATGGAAGAGTTCATAGATTTCATTATGACTACGCATACAAACCATCTAATTACCGACAGGCTAGGTAATGTACCCAAATCAGTAAAGGTAGCGCAGACGGATAACCTAGAGGCTCCTATCAAGGCGTTATCATCTATACAAGGGATTACACCACACCTAGCAGAACAAGTCATGGATAAATTTGTAACAATCCCTAAACTTCTGAATAGTAAAACTTCGCAGAAACAATTAATGGAGATTCCCGGAATCGGTAGAGAAAAAGCCCGAAGAATATTATCGTTGCGTGACCCAATCACGAAAACGAACTAAATTCTTTTCCTAGACTCGGAGCGTTAAATGCTGATTGGTCAAACAACACATCTATTGAATGTATTTTAATAGAATTATAAACAGCAGTATCTTCTGTCGTATTCGGCCTTCTACTTACCCTTACTTCGATATTATTACCTGCTGTTGATGCGCCGTCTAATATATCTGTGGGTAACAGTTCAAAAGTTTTCTTTGAAGTGCCGGTAGGTACAACAATACTATTTGATATTTCTACATCTGTTTCTAAACACCTTACTCTAACTTCTAATACTCCTTGTTGTGAATCAATACTTTGAGGAGCGCATGAGATTACACAAGAGACATTTAGTTTAGAAGATACAGTATTAACAGGTACGGTTGCAGAAGCAACAAGACCGCTTGAGTGGTCGCCGGTATTATCAGAATTTCCTATACCCGGTAAAGTAACATCTCCATCTGTTTTTGTAGCCGCGCCAAATGAAGGCTGTATTTTATCCAAACCACTAGAATTGGCGGGAGTCATCATAGATGGTAATGGCGAAGGTCTTTTCTGTCCGAGTATTGAGAAAGAGGACTGTCCGCTAAATGCGTCGTTATCTAACGCCATGCGACCTTTTATGTTACCATATGCTGCGCTAGTTAAATTATTAACACCAGTAGAGGGAGAGTGATTACCTCCGGGCGAACGAGATGAAGGGCTTAAACCACCACTAGGTAATCCGGGTCTTGGGTTATTGCCCGGTAGTGGGTCTAGGCCGGGATATGACCCTCCATAACCACCAGCACCATCACCCGGCCCATTAGTGTCGGGATATGGAGTAGGTTGAGGCCCGCCGGAATTTCCTCCGCCGCCACCAGTTCTAGGGCTTATGCCCATAGTAGAAATATACGGTAAAAACCCGCCCGGACCTAAATTCAAATCTCTTTCTAATCTCAAAGTAACTTTTTCAGTATTGCTGCCTTTAACAGACCAACCTACGTTTTGTATCACCATAGTTTCTTCATTTAATTCTAAAGCCTTATCTGTATAAGAAGCGTAACTTCCGGGAACATAATTAACATCGGGTACTACATGAAGTCTTGGCGCATACCATTCGCTACGACCATAAGCAAAGTCTCCAAACTCACTATATTTTCTTACACCTAGAGGGAAAAGACTATTTGCGTTTGCTGCCGTGTATGGTGCGGATGAAATACCTGTTAAAGTATGAGCGTTACTCAATACGTTAGACCCGGATGGGTCGCCACATCTATGTCTTAGAAGTGCGCGACAATATTCTGCGTTGAAAGAAACTACCATCTGTGCGCTAGCAGTATATAACGTGTTTGAATATGTTTGTGGAACTCGTATTTGATAGAAACCACTATTTTTAGCAACCACATGAGAAGTAGCATTTGCTTCTGAACCGGCCAAACTAGGCGCTAACGCTGCTGCCGGAGAACTACCACCGCCGTTAGAAGTAGTTGAATTACTAAAATTGTAATCTGCTACCATAAGTAAGAATTCAGCGTTGTCTATATCAGTTCCCGATTGGTCTTTTAGCACAACAAACACTCTTAATTCATTATTACTTGTATCGCTTTTAAGAGGCATATCTTGAGGAATATGAACTACTTGTAAAGCGTATGCTAAACTGTTAGCACCATAAGAATAATAATGCTCATTGTAAGCAGTTCTAGCGGGCGTACCCGAAGTTCCTATGGCGGTATATGGAGCCGCTTGACCATATCTATTTGATAAATCTCCTGTGGTCACAACATCTTTTAGGTTTCCATCCATAGCATTTACCATTCCGGGGAAAGGTGAAAAGCCTAAAGAAATATGGAATGGGTCGTATATACCCCCTCCTACTTTGTGGTCTAATGTTCTTTGAGTATCTGCTATGTAACCGAACCTACCACCACTAAGCATTTTATCAGTTTGGGTACTTGTCCTTATCGTTTCAGCAGTTATAGAAAGTCTAGTATTTTTAGATTTTCTATATTCTGCTTTCGCTATTGCTTCTGCCTCTCTATGATTAATAACGGTTGGATGCTCAAGTATTTTCCAACGAGTTGTATCTGAAAGAGAAGGTGTGGGGAAGTCAGCAAAAGACCTGCCGTTCTTGTAATAAACACGAACATGAGTAACTTGACCCCCCATATCGCTTTTCATATCACTAATCATTAAGTTGGTTCTATCGAAAAGGAAGCCGGAATTATAACGAGGTCTGAATTCTATCCTTCCATCTCTACCACAAAGAAAACCAAAATTAGTAGTAATATTAGTAGTCCTACCTAAACCACTAGCCTGATGTATTCCTTTCATAGTACCTAATAGTGTTTTAGACCTAGAATCATACACGGAGCCGAAATCATCTTGAGCATCATCATTCGTCGTACCATCAATAGTCATTTTAGTTGTATTGGGAACATTGTTTATATCGTGAATACAAGATAGTCTAGTTCTAGGCAACCATGTTTTCATCAAAGCAGCGTTCCATAACATTCTCATTTTGTCGCTTTCGTAATATGTACCCATATTCGGACTTTCCACAAAGCCGCGTATTCTCATCATCAAACGTAAAGAATAAGGAGAAATCACACTATTTGTTACACCTAAAGTTTCATACTCATTAGCAGCCGTAGTACCAGTCGCTCCGGTAGAGCGCATAGTAAATCTAATGTTGGGTATCGTACTTGTGTAAGTTGTCGCACCGCTTGTTGTGTTAGTATTCGCAGTTAAAGTAGCGTTTATGTATTCTTTTTGTATCTCTCTTTCTAATTCAGAATATGTGAAAGTTGCGATATTACTTACATTACTTAGCGATGTACCAAACACACTAACTAATTGGTCCGGGATAACATAAGCGTTACCATTAGCAATTGATGTCCAGCCGGAAATATTCGGATAATCGTTTAAGTCTTGAATAGGTAAAGTAGTGTGGGTGTAAGTGTCTCTAGCAATTTTAATAACTGTACTGCTAGTGTATTCGACTACCATACTTGTCTCTCCGGTCGTAGTATTTATGATAAAGGGGTATTGTTCGTTATCAAGCATATTTTCAAGTGCTGAAAAATCAGCAGAACTATCTGTTAATGTATAAGTTCTAGCACTTGATGAATTAGAAGTAACCGTACCTGTATGAGCATCTTTCACTCTATCCTCCCACAAAATGTAATTACTTACAACATTATCTCCCTTTGTTCCTATAACTCTACCTACGCCGTTTCTAGGAAACAAAGAGCCATCTTGTAATCTAATATGTCTATCGCCAGCATTTATGGAATTATCTGCGCTAGATGTATCGGAAACGAAATAGGCAAAATTCGGGTGCGTTCCATAAGGCGGGTCCACTGTTTGAAACGTAGCCATAGCCTGTCTCCAATAATTATCTATCAAAGTAGGAAAACCTTCTCTAGTAGAAACATAGTCACCTAGACTTGTTCTACCTCCTACTTTTTTATACATTCTACCGTTATTTACAGTCGTGTTAAGATTGAAAAATTTAGAGGAATCTACCACTAAAAACGCACCAGCCTTGTTTTCCCAATCGTGAAAATCTGTATCTGTTTCCGTTTCACTACCTGTTACTTTACAATAGAATACACCCGGCGCACCATGTCCGTTATCTGCGCTTATGAAAGTACCAGCACCTAATGTTATTGTAGTAGAAGTTACAGAAGCAACTTCATAAACACCATCATGAAAATCACTATTAAAAATATGGATATAATCGTTAGCGGCTACTCCATGACCCGAACTAACTGTAAGACGTACTGCCCCCGAAGCATCTGCTAAGGTTGCAGCCGCGCCTGTTGAATAATCGGCAGGTTTAGACCATGCGCCTCCTGTCGATGGGTCGCTTTGTGAATTTATTTCCCAAAGGTCAACATCTTCACTTAATTTTAAGTCTGTGAATACAACAGGATTACCGTTTTCATCTACTTGGTCAGCATAAAACAAATCTACTTCGTAATTTTCTACGGTAGGCTCTATAATACCAAAATCTCTTTTTCTATATCCACCGTCAGCATCAGCAGTACCATCATTTCTCATATCTGCCCACAAAAGCCAACAGTGTTTGTAATCATTACTAATATCAGCAACACCTATGAAGGATGCGCTATCATGCGCTTTACTGATATAAGAACAACCTATTAGGTAGTAAGCACCTCCACTTGTTGCTTTCCCTCGATAGATAAATGTATCTAAATCCATCTTATCTACTTGGTCTTTTACAGAATTAAGATAACCGGAGCCACTAATAGTAGTTCCTAATTGTGCTACCCCCGAATTAGGTATAGCATTGTATAGTGTGCTTGAAATTTGCACTATATTTGCCCCAACTGCTACCGACCCACCAGTAGTACCAGCCTTGTAAGTAGCACCTAAAACTAATTCATCATTACCTAACATTTTACCGAAATGGTATTGGAACCACAAGGATTTAGGTAAATCTCTCATCCATACTGCGTGAGAAGCGCGTGTAGAAATATCTGTTACGGATGTGGGTAGTGGGGTAACGATGCCGGAATCGGTAGAAATTATACCTCGTTCATTACCATATAACCATCCGGGTTGCGAAACTGTTTGTGTTCTATTAACACTACCTATGGTTCCATCGAAATGATTATGGTTTATTGAGTTTTCTGATGATGATGGTACTCCAGTCAAATCGTTGGTAGAAATACCAGTATAGGTTACAAAATCTATTTTAGATGCAAAACCACTATATGAATAAGTTATAGGCGCAAAACTAATGGTTGCTGGTTTAGCATGAGAGCCGGAGGAGTTGAAGCCGCTTGAACTATCGAGAGTAATACTGGTATCACCAATACTTAACGACCCATTAATAAAATCGGTAGCCGCAAAATTAGTAAAGGAACCGTATTCATTGGTTGAGGATGTGTAAGGAGTATCGGTAGTTACGACATACAAATCACAACCATCTATCGGTATATTATTACTATCTAAATTAACATAAGAATCACTACCTAAATCTAATTTGAAACCCGGTACTCCTATGGTCGGTTTAACATAACCGGGTCGAGTCATGGTTGTGTAATAATATAATTGTATTGTTCTTTCATAATAATTATTGTGTTTGGAAATAGACGTTACAGTATGTACTTTATCATCTATATCAGCGTGATTTAGAGCCGTAGTTTCGGGAATAGTAAAAACGTCGCCTACACTAAGATTTGGGTCGCCAAAGAATATGAAAGAGTAAGTATTTAATTGAGAAGCGTTACCGGTAGCCGCTACTGATACCCCATTCCAAAGGTATTTTCCAGCATAAACGTATTTTGTGTTAGCATCTTGAACATATGGTAAATCCCCCGCATCAAAATCTAAATACTGATATGTTTCCCCGTCTTGTGTCCATGTGCCTACCGCTTGAGGAGTTTTACTAGAACAATTGTGATTAGCAGTACCAGTTATTGTAATAGAACTTGATGTTGTATAACCCGGATTGCCTCTAAGAAAAACTCTTGTATCTCCCGAACTAACAACTTGTGAAAACCCAATAGCCGCTACCCCTGCGTAATCATCTTCTATGTTGTTAGGCCCGTCAGTATCTTCATTATTGTACATTTGGATAGGATGTCCCGACAAAACTTGAGTTCTTTGGTCAGTACGAACAACATAAGAATCATCCTTATGTAACCCAATTGTCGGCCTTAATGTTCTTAATGAACTAGCACCTAAATAAAATGCGGTATTAAAGGTTTGAGATTCTTGAGTCCAGTATGTAGTTCCTTCTTCGCTATCATTTGCAGCCCCTTGTCCTAACTCCCAAAGAGGAACTTGTCTTTCTAATAGAGATAAGGGGTCACGCGCTCGTAAAGTCAGCATTCTTGTTTTTGGACCCTGTTTGATATTCATTCCTTCTAATAATCCCCACCAAAGAGGCCGGTTTAAGTTCTGATGAAATAACAACAGACTCCAATCATTCACTTCTCCTCTAAAAATACTATTGAGGAAATGAGTATAGTCTTGGTCCCTAAGCCCAACTGCGCCAGTGGATGTATTCATTCCGGGGTCATCTGCAATTTTCAACACCATAGTAGATACGCCATTTACAGGCGAATTTATTTGCATACTATCAATTGGCGGCATTTGCGTTCCGTCTGCTCTCTCACTTAGAGATTGATACAAACCTACTCTATCTAACATAAGAGTAAATATACTGTTTGTAGCACTAGATTGAGGCATCGTTTCTATTTGATAACCTCTCATTTGACTAGGAGTAAAGGCGGAAGAGGTTTCTGAATTGTTATTCATAGTAAAAGGCCCATCTGTTCCGCTAGTGTTTTTAATCGCAGTACCATCTCTATACACTGTATATCTGTTGTTGGTGTAATCTATTACAAACTCTAAATCTATCCATAGAGAGGAGGCATCATAAGCGGACCCATCCCATGAGGTCATTGTGTTTGTATAATCATAGGTTCCTCCTAATCCATTGTTCGCTGCTGTTGCGGCTCCTAAATCAATATTCCATTCGATAGCAGCAGTATTAGCGTTTGTATCAAAACCCTTTTCACCATCAACACTTTTGCCCGAAGGGAAACCTATGTGTATTACCATTTTAGGTGCATTACCATCTGCTGACGTAGATGTGCCTTTGAGAGACTGTATTGCGAATCTAATACCAAACGTATCATTATCTTGTTTGCTATTCAAAAGAGCGTCATAAGCGATAGCGGGTCTAGGTACAGAAGATACGATATAACCTGTATCAGTTAAATGTCTAGCCTCAATACAAAGAAACGGTTTTCCTCCGGGCGACCTGTGGGGGGTATAAAGAAGTTCGGGGTTTTCAGTAGCATCGGGATGGGGAGTTGTAAAATGGTTAAAATCATAATTTCTTTCTCCCATCCAACATCCGGTTAAATGAGTAGTCTGTATAAAATTACCTCCGTTACTACCGTATGCGGTAGCGGTGCTACCCGAAGTTGCTTGTGCTGTTGTGCTACCGGCATCATAATTTACTATGGTATAAGGAGAACGGGTCGCTCTACCTTGAGAAGCATCGTTATCACCTGTTGGTACAGTATAAGAGCCAGCAGTATCATGTCCGTTACAGAAAGAAATGTAGCCTTCTGTACCAGCCTGTCCAAATTCATATTTGTTTGCGTTAGTGTTTGAATCGGGATATTGTAATTGGGCGCGGCCTTCCCATTTATCCGCCTTCTGTCTCATAACGTCGAAAGTAAGCCATTCTGCGGGGCTAGTGTTTTTTAGGAATTTATCGGATGCAGAAGCAACTAAATTAGAGCCTAGTTGCGCTCTATCGGCATAAGACCAGCGATAGCGAGTATTGGTTGTTGCCTCCCCGTTTAGAGGATTACCATAGTGTGTTTTAGTGTGGTCGTAATCAGCACTTAAACTAGGTCTGTTATCATCGTTTGGTATTACTCTAGCACCATTAAAGTCATCGTAATAACCAGCCAAAAGAAACTGATAATCTAATGTTGTCGCTCTAACCATTTCACTATCCACTCACACCAATGTTTTCTAACGCCGCTCTTTCATTTATCTTTTCAATTATTGTGTCTGCTACTTCATCGGTAGTCATACCGTTAAAGTTGTTGGTCATAATTATTTCTGTATTCGCTACAAAGTTCTCAACACCCTGTTGCTGAACCTGCTTTACCAAATCACCAGTAACATTACCGGCCTTAAATCCAAAGAACAACTCTTCTCTAGTACTACCGAACTTTTGTACGGCTTCTCCAGCCTCATTATATGTATCAATAAGACCCAAAACACCTTCTTGTTGGGCGGTAATATCATCAAGCATTAACTGTGATGCTTCTGACGCATCCTCCGCTATACCCTCCCAATCAAAACTATCCAAAGTATCTTCAAACAAACCAAAATGATTAGCCGCTTTAACTATTGCGATAGAAAGTCCTAACATAACAACGCCCGCTATACCTGCTTTGAGATACATACCCCTTGTAGCATTTCCAGCAGCATTAGCAGTATTAGTAACTAGCATATTTGAGCCAGCAAGTTTTTCATTCGCTCCCGCCGCCAGTGTTGAAGTTGATGCTAATGTCGCCATACTTGAAGTCATCATGAACATTTCGGGAATTAGTAAAGCCATGCTCATAGTCATCATTACCATAGAAATTTGTGCAGCCTCTTGTTTGTTGATGAATTTACCTCCTAACGTATCTCCTAACATTCCGAAGGCCATAGATACACCCATAGCCCCTATCTGTACCGCCATAAGTGAATTACTCATTTTTTGTTGAGCGGAGAAATCATACATTCTGTTTATACCTAATATTTCTTGTTCAAGTTGTTTAACACGCGCAGCATTAGCAACCCTTTCTGCACCCTCCTTGTTTATCATATCCATAAAAAGAGCCTCTTTACCAAGAGTGTTAAGATGATGTAATCCTAATTTTAATTCCTGTTCCATCTGCTCAAGTTTTTTTGTACCCATCCCGATAGCCTGAACCATCATCCCATTAATACTGTTCTGAATACCACCTTCGGTTTTTATTTGGCCATTCTTAAATCTTTGCATGGCCAGTTCTTTAAAACTCATACCTATTTCTATTTCTTTGACTTTTATTTTTGCTTGATGCCCTTTAAGTTCGTTCTGTAAAAATGTAACTCTATCTTTCAACATTTTAGTTATATGTAAATCAGTTTGTAACTCTTTTTTACCTTCTTGTGTACTATATCTTTCTATAATTGCCTTTTCTCTAGCCGCCGATATTTGATTTTCTATTAACGTATTAGCAGCAGTTAAGTTTATATTAGTTTGTCGCTCCTTTAGATTTCCTATTTCTTTTAACTTAACCAACTGTCTTTCTAATTGTGTTCTTCTCTCCATTTTAGAAAAGCCAGCGACTTGTGTTCCGTTAAGAGCGCGGGCAACTTGAACCGCCGTCATCAAAGCAAGATTCATTTGCTTTATGTTTAGGAACATAGAAAACATAGGGCCGAGAGTTTTATCGACTACTTGTTGAAAAGCAATAAACTTTTGAAGAAAATCTCCTAATCCGGGGGCCTGTAAAAGACCTAAATAGGCTTCATTAAAAGCAACCTGCATTTCAGTAGCCTCGGTTACAACTGGTAATAATTCATCGCCTATTTCTGCGCGAACATTGTTCAAAGCGGTTTCGGCTTGAGTTAATTGGACAGACATATCGTCAAATCTATCATTTAATATATCTACAATTGGAGCGGTATTACCAGCCGCTTCTCCTGTTAATGCTATTACTCTATCTGTATTCTCCATCAATTTGAGCATACGAACATAGTGGTTATTACCCGCAACAGTCTGCGCTATTCTTTGTCGTTCTGCCTTTGATAAATTTACTGTGTTTTTATCCAAATCCACTAGAATATCACTAAGAGGTCTTAGAGTTCCGTCTGCCTTTCTAGTAGCAATACCTAATGCCTCTAATTCAGAAGCCGCGCCGTTAGTATCAGCACCTAGTCGAGCGTAAATCATACGAAGCGCACGACCGGCCTTACCCTGTTCTTCACCTGCCTCAATTAAGGTAGCAGACATAGCGGCCATAGATGCAATACTTTCACCCGTCAAATGAGCCTGTGATGCAAACTGGTTCATGACGAAAGTAATCCTTTCCATGTTAGCAGCCGAATGGTCTTCAACTGCGTTCAGTTCGTTGAGTGTAGCGATAGATGCAACACGAATTTGATTTGCTTTTTCTTGTGCGCTCATAGCATCAAATTGTGCTTGTGTAGTACCGCGTAGCATAAAACCTGTCTGCTGATGTAAGTTGATTAGTCTTTGCATGGCCTGTTCTGACTCCATTTCACCAATCATTCCAAACGCTAAACTCATTTCAGTAGCGGCGGGTACTGATTCTTCGCCAAGAATACCGGATAACTGCGCCATCTTAGCACCGGCTCGGAGTGCTTGGTCGCCAGTAAAACCAAACTGGACACCAATATCTTTAATCTCGTTTCCTAAATCAGCCTGTTTAGCATCACTAATAAACTTATCGAATTCAATTCTAGCGGCAGCGATTTCACGGGAAAGAGGAACAGTAGCATCAACTATCGCTTGTATTTGTTCATTAAGCATCATGGCGGCTTCTTCTATGCCCGAAAACGCATCCATACCTAATGCTTGAAAAGTAGTAAATGCCGTATCTGCATCCATGATAAGCCGATTGGCTTGAAAAGTACCAACCACATCGAAGAAAATCTTAGATGCACCAGCGCGATTTACGACTAGCGTAGCCGCAAAAACAATTGCGATAAACCACGACGGAATAATCCCGAAAAGTTCAATCATTCCTTATCCCCACTTTCATTACTGCCCTCAATCGGGACATTCGCATCTCTCAATGCGTTAAACAGGTCTTTGTTGTTGTTTAAGAGTTGGCGTTGTTCTCTTCGTCTATCACGCCTTGCGACCATAGATTTACCATCCCTCTTAGCATCCTTACTAGCCTCGCTAATACGGTCATTTATTTCTGCCGCTACTAGCATATCAATTTCAACCCTTTTCTGCCCGCCCTCGGAGTCATATCGTTCCCAAAGGTCGGAGGGTAAAACACCCTTAAAAGCCATACACAATGGGGTCGCTACTCCGAGGAAGTGACCAAAGGGAGTGCGCCCTCCGGGTCATCACCACGCACAAATGAAAGTATTTCTATAAGTTCTGATGTAGTAAGAGTATCTATGTCGAAATCCTCCTCCATAATACAATTAGGAATCCATGTTTGGATTTGCATTTCCATTCCGCCACCAGCCTCGTCAAGAGCGTCAGAAAACTCTATGTTTTGGTCTTCTGTCCATTCTGCGGGGTTAGCACCGAAATGCCTAAACTTACGAAATATTTTCGCTTGTATAGTTTCGATTTTTAATTTCTGCATACCGGATGCCTGTCGCACCCAAATTTTGCGCCCATCTTCTAGTTCAATTTCCTTTTTTAGTACCGGCATCTTTCTTCACTTTCTCACTCTTCTTCTTCTTTGAAGCCTTCTTCGGCTTCTTTTCACTTACTGGTTCTGTATATCTTCTCGACATCTTTAATCACCTATTACTGGTCTTCCCACACCACATACACTGTAACATCATTACTATTCTTGTTTCTTTCGTACATGATTTGATAAATAATATCGTTGTTAGCAAATGTGCTACCACGCATGAGAGTTTGAAGGGCTGATGCTAGACCAGCCATTGTAGTCTTCAATTCTGTAACGGTAATCTTTGACTTATCGACAATCTTAATGCCGCCGTCACCAACCGCCATTATTCTTCACTCTCCTTCTTTGAAGACTTCTTAGCCTTCTTAGGAGTAGCCTTCTTTTTAGGAAGTCTGCGAATAAATTTTAGTGCAACGCTTTTGTTTTCAAGTCTTGATAGAACTTCTGCGGATGCCTCATCGACTTCATGTCCAAGAGATTCTGCTAGTTCTATGAAACTCATTTAATCACCTCAAGCGTCATACTGTGTGGATGATAGAGATGTTCCTTGTGCCGTTACGGTCATGCAACCTCGGTCATCATCATACAAAGCAACGAAGTTTACGGTCATTGTGTTAGTATCGCGACCGCTTACTGATGCTTGAGGAGCCTCAAAGCGTATCTTTTCAAACTGAATCTTGATGAAATCTGCTGCTGCTTCGTCTTTTAATTCAAGTATAAGAACTGGTGCTGCCCCATCATTATATTCAAGACCATCAGCCGCAATTAAACCGTCGTAAGTAGGCTCGTCAAGAGAACTTGTGTAAATTACCTTATTGAACTCAAGAGTTCCAGTCACTTCACGCCGTTGTGCCGGAGGTGCGCGACCATATGTACTGGCTCCGATAGCATAAGCGTTATCTGTATCACGATTTAAGTTAATATCAAAACTAAACGATTTAACGGATGCCGATGCTGCGGGTGCGCCCGAAGTACCATCATCAAAGTTGACTACTCCGTTAGCGAAGTATAGTGCATCGAGAGCGACACCATCAAAGGTAGGAGTAGCGAGTGCGGCGGTTGCCGATTCTGCTTTTCCAACAAACCCAACACTCATTGTAGCGTATTCTCCAACCGAAGCACTGACGCTTAATGTGTTAGTCATCATACCAGTAAAAGTGTGTTCTTTTTCTTCACGCCCAACACGGACAGTCCAAGAAGGGTAAACACCAGCAGATGCGCTTGTAAGAGAAGGCTCTGTTAGAATGTGTTTGTAAATTGAACCCGATGGGTTGCTAGTTGTATCTTGTGGGAAAAATGAGTATAATAGATTTCCTACGAAATCATCAACCTGCATAGCGAGGTTAATGTCGCCTTCTGAATATTCAGTTCCGGTTACGGACTTTGCACTGATTGGTCGGCTCATGTCCTCACGGGTCATGAGTTCAAAGTTATGTTGGATAGATTCGTCATCAACTTCTCCATAAACAGGAGTTCCACTCGGTTCAGTTCCATAAGTGGACTCTTTCTCTATTGAGACATAACGATTTAAGAATTCAACCATAGGTTATCACCTCGACGGTAGTTGTTGATTCCCCGATTGATTATTAAGCATTCGCACTTATTAGCGATGTCGCATGTCGATTCTACGCATATATGTTAGTTCCATACGGTGTACGCAAACAAAGTCATCATTGTCCATACGAGGACTGAATTCAGCGAGATATGAAATAATACTATCAGTAGTTCCTTCTACCCCTGTATTCGTGTAAAGTTCGTCAAAGATTTCACCAATAATGTTTAGACCAAGACGATATGCGTTCTCATAATTAGTACCCTTCGTGGTTACAAAAATCATAACATCATAGTTCTGTGTTATCTTCGCTCCTCCCAAAGATTCAAATTCCGGCGACCCCAAATCTTTTACCATAACATGAACTGTCGGAGGAGACAATCTGTTCAGCATATCCATAGAAAGGTCATATCCGTATATTATTGAAGAGTTATCCACTTGTGTTTTAAGATACATTCTTGTACTATTTTTTATCTGCTCTACTATACCAAGACCCATACGAGCCAAAACATCTTGAGCGAAATCAGAAGTCAATAGTTCATCGGGACTAAATGCCCCTGCATTTGTAAAATAGACTGAACCCCAATCCACTGTGCCGGATGAATTACCCCATCGCGCATCTTTACCGGAACCACTAGAACCAGTTACAGAAAGATAATGCGTAGCACCGTCGTCATCCTCAATAATCTCACGCATATACAATTTAGCATTACCACTAGCATCTAGTGTAAGGCGCAGTATAACTGCTACTGGATTATCATCAGCCATCGCTAAATCTAAGTCCGGTGTAGTAACAGTGGTAGCACCTACGAGGTCTAATGTAGAAGAGTTACCTTTTGCTCTTACTTCAACTCTATAATCTGCGTTATCGAGGCGCATAAGTACAGTACCATTAGAAGGTAGTGCGCCTGTATTTGGGAACTTTAGAGCGGCAACAATAGTATAATCGCTTGTCGTAGGAGTTTGATACCAGTAGCCGTTGCTAGTGATTCTCCAATATTCTCCACTAGCGGCTCCACCACTACCACTTACAGTCCACGAATCATTAAATGTTCCACCTAGAGAGGCTGGATTTGTGCCGTTCATACGACTTGTCCAGTATTGAGTCTTAGTTGCGATAGCCATTATACCTTCACCTCATCAAACGCCCTACGAAGTGCTTCGGGTATTTTCTTTTCTATATTTTTCATAATATTTTGTTGGGCGCGTGGAAAAAACATAGGTTCTGCCTTTCTCTCCGGGCTTCGATACCCTTCGGGCAAGAAAATTTTGTGACCGGTTCCCGATTTTTTAGCGGGCGTAGCAAATTTTCTTTGACTTTGCCTCGGCCCCTGTTTTTTACCAAAAGCAAGAATCGCTGCGATGTTCGCACCTCTTGAACCCGGACCCGGAGCGGAGCCGAAAAGAAGTGTAACATTTTTTTTGCTTTGCTCGCCAATTTCAGAAAATACTGCTTCTCCTACTCTTTCAAATATATCAGCATTAGCGGTACTTCGCGAAAACAAACGATTACTTGTGTTTCTTTCTTCTGTTTCACCTATTTTCTTTAAAGTGTCGACTATTACATCCACCGCATCTTGCCCGAATTTATTCAAGTATCTTTTAGCAATTCCGGTTATGTCCGGTGTTTGAAATTCTACAAAACTCATTTAATCACCTCAATCTACTGAACCGAGGTGTGCTAGGCGTACTAGGTTGTTAGTACCTCTTTCGCGTAATGTAGTGCCTCTCATTCCGCCTTCACCGCCTGTTGTTTGGAATGTCGATTCATCCTCGTAATAATATGCTGCTGCTATGTCCGCACAAATCTCACGCAATACATGAGCCTCTTCTCCTTCTTCAACAGGAGAGTCGTCAGCGTGGTCAAAAGAGATGCCTGTGCATCCGGTTAAATCGTTGCTAGATTTTCCTGTCCATGCAAAGGAGTCTCCATCTATGTTACCATTACCTGCGGTACTAAATCCTGTGCTGCTTGTTAATGTAACTGTGGTAGCACCGGCAGTAACCGCTCCATCAAGAGTAGTAGATTTGATACTTTTTGCTGGTACATCTCTACCATAATCACGATAGCATTGGTCGATGTCGATTGTAGCCCTACGGATTGCGCTAGTAATGCGTGTAGTAGCGCGTGTACGTTGCTCACTGTTAAGACCTAGACGGGAACCTACATCTGCAACGGAGCAATAATAAGTCATTTATTCTTCCTCCGGGAAATAGAGGTTGAGCCATTCGATTAAGTATCGAGGATTATTCTGCATCCTTAGCATCCTCCACGGCATCTGCGATTTCCTCAACCTTGTCGGTTGCTTCGCTTACCGTGTCGAGGACTTCTTCAAGGCTAACTTTACCGTCAGCCATGATGCTCTTATATTTATTTAAGCCCCATGCACCTGCGCCGACTACTAACATTATTACTGGAATCCAAAGTTCTAAATCGCTCATTTTTCTCACTCTCTATCATATACTATTTGCTTAACTGCCGACAACGGAATTACTGTAAAAGGTCTATCTGCACCCGGCCTGTATATCTTGTAGCCGTGGGGTGTCTCTTCAATGTTTACATGAGTAAACGACTTTTCGGGCGGTTGATATACTATTTTTCCGGGTCTTTTCGTCATTCGTTCATCCACTCCTGTAATTGTTCATTTGTTGGTGCTGTTCCATATCCCTCACTAGGCCAAGCAGAAGGATTGTAAATGTATTCACTTGTATGGGGATTCCAAACCACAACCGGATATACATTAAAGGGTAGGTCGGGATATTGTTCAGTAAGGGCATCGGGCATCGTCGGCATATTATCACAGTATTTGGTACACTAACATTTGCGCTCCTGCTAGGGTTCTCGCGCTTCCATAATTTTGATAGACAGCGACTCCTACTTCATCGTTTTGATTAAGTATAACCAATTGCCTAATTGTAGGTTGGTCGCCACCAACTATTTCACCACCGGCAACCCAATTACCTGCTGTTGTGTTAATCTGATAACGAACCATGTAGTAGTTACTTGTTGATGCTACAAAAGCACTTAAGTTAAGTCTAACTTCTATCATAGCCGGCCCATCAAAAGGAGAAATGAAACCTGTTGTTGATGCGCCCCCAACTCCAGTAATACTTTGTGTAGTTCCTACAACAGCAGTACCCATATCAATATTAGTAGTCGCTGCATTTGCACAAGAAGGTGTTCCTGCATTCATAGCAGCATAAACAATAACTTGTCTTGTCCCACCTGCTGCTACAATACTACTTACAGTAGAAGTTTTCAAATTATCGCTATCATTTGTATCTTGAATAAGCACCTTATCATCAGATGCAGCAGTTACATCAGTAATAGTCGCCCCACTTAATGCTGCCTTAACATTAGTTTCATCTGTTACATCTGCACCATTTTCAACATTAGCAATAGTACGAATGTTAGCACCAGTAAGTTCTTCAACATCTCCAGCACCCGAAGTAATTCTACCTAACACCCTGCTTGTTGCTGAAACGTGCTGCATTTTTGCATATGTTACAGCCTCGTCAGCAATAGTAGCCGCTACCGAACCTGTACCGCTTGCTGTTACATCTCCTGTAAGTGCGGTAATACCACCTCCGCCGGAGCCTAGAGTAGTATCTGTACCGGCATCATCAGTATAAATGAGGGTACTAGGGGTTGTATTCTTTGTCCATAAAAGCCCATAACCAGCACCGGGAGCAACAGGATGGTCAGCACCTTCTGTGATTTTGATACCTCTATCAACGTGTAAGTGGTCTGCTGCAAAAGTAAGATTTGCGTCAGTACTAAGTACATTCATATCATTCCCTATGAGAATACTACCCTTTGTAACAGTTTGAAGTCCAGTTCCGCCTTGTGGTACACCGAAAAATGGCTTTGCTTCATCGGAAGAATAAATCCCATCTGCTACTTGTACAAAATTCCAAGTACCGTCAATAACCGGTCTTCTAATACATCGTATTTCACTACCCGGATGCTCCGGCGGCCCAACAAAAACAGCCTCCTCTAATACTGTTAATGAGTTACAAGAAAGTATATGTCCGCTATCAAGAATACATTTTGTTCCGGCAACATCTCCCGGTGCTATAATAACATCATAGTGTTGTGCATAAAAATTAGCACCAGTACCATAATTAGTTTCTCCATCAGCCGGAAATCTAAAAACAGCAGTACTTAGAGGAGTATAAGTAACGGTAGAGCGATATGTGTACCAGTAATTACTACTAATTGTTAATGAACCACCAAATCTAAATGATTTATCATAATCGTTTGCTACTGGATAATATGTACTAGAGGATTTTCTAACTTCTACGTCGCCACTAGCACTAAAATTTAATATATCCACAAGACCATAACTATTGAAAGGCGCACCGTAAATCATAGCAAAATAAACTGTACCCGAAGCAGAAGTTAATGTAAGATTAGGATAAACACCATCATCCATAATAACATCCACGCCTGTTGGTATAGCGAATGTAAAAGTAAATAATGCTCTTGACGCAACAGTATTAAACATACCTGTATAGGATATATTACCAGTATCAAGATTTGTGTCGTTTGTCGAAACTATCTTAACATAGGATTCTATATTACCTGTAAATGGTAATGCGCCACTGAAAGCGAAAGTAAATGCGGCGATAGCACTAATTTTACCAGCCGCTTGAATTTCTAAACCAGCAGAAGTAAGATTTAATGAACCAGCAGAATTAAAACGTAATATTTGGTCAAAGGTATGTTCTATTCTCATACCCTGTACCGTAGCGATAGCCGACGCATCCCATATGCAATCTGCGGAGGCAGTTGAGTTGAATACCACCACATCACCGGAACCGGGTAAGGAACCTCCCACCCAATTCGCCGCAGTACCCGCCGCAGTAGAAGAGCCTCCCTCCCAAACAACATCAGCCATACCTTACACGCTCTCTTTCAGTCATCGTCTAAAGAACCCGATAACTGCGCTCCACTCGTAGTTCCGCCCACACGGGTAGTAGTGGCTTTCGTGTAGAAAGCAGTACCTCCCTTTTCTTCTATGGTGCGGATTGCTTCTAGTGCCTGTTTTTCAAAGGACTTCAATTGTTGATTATACCTAATATCTTGAGTACCCTGTTCTTTTTCGGGGTGTACTGCCGGTATAGTATCAATAAGTACGCGCAGACAATCTACACATACTAGGAATTTAATTGCGGACTCTTTAAGAGTAGTCGTTGGTGCGTTATCCGCAGTTACACCAAAGTTTGCACCGCGAGACTTCTTATTTACTTCTGCGGTACGAATAGTAATGTACTCGTTAATTGTGGCTTCGTTAAGACCGCGTGGGCGATTTAGGAGGTCACGAATCTGCGCTGTTGTTACCGCCATCGCTATTCACTCCGTAGTCCGTTGGTATTTCTATTACTACGGTGTCTTTTAGAGGTTCCGTAGTTCTTTGTAGGACAAACACTATTTTGCTTTCAATAATTTCTCTAGCCATTTCGCTATTAGGAATCCAATACATTGTCTTTGTATCTTTCAAAAGTTGTACTGGATGACCCGGCATTCTTGAAGATGGTTTAGCCAATCTTACAATATATCCGGGGCCGGGAAGCCAGTGCTTAAGCCTATGCTCGTAATCAGCAACTTTACCTTCCTTTGGAACTGGTATGCCTTGCTTTCGCAGTTGTTTGGCCAAACCAGCCTTAGTAGCCAAAGGGAATCACCTTAAACGGTTCGTAGTACGATGATGTAACATGATGTTGCGCCAGCATCGCTACCGGAGTTATCAGTCTGTGTTACGCGAAGTGTAGCACCAGCCGCTAAGTTTCTGTGAGTTCCATCCAATGAAGATGCTGCAACAACCGCTCCAGCCGCTCCAGCGTTGCTCATAGCGTTAGTGATGTGGTTAGAACCAGTTCCGTTAGTAACTTGTACTGTATCAGAAGTGTCTCCAGCAGCGTTATTTACGATGTAAGCGTCAATTACCATGCACTTTTCAGCAACAGTAATGTCGTAGTTAGCAGTTGCTCCACCAGCACATTCAATCTTGTACACAAGAGGGAAAAGAGGGAGAGCAGAAGTAGCGTTACCTGTAACCGGCCTAGATGCTTCACCATCAAGTAGGTTTTGTAGTTTTCTGTTAATGTTCTTCGTCATTTTTTTCACCTTCTAGTATTATCAACCCGTTGTTAAGATTAAGCCCTTACGCCTGTAATCTTCACAATTCGGTTGTTAGTACCGGAGGATGCACCATCTTGGAACTCATGGATAACAGTACCCATGTAACCAGTCAAGAGCCAGTCGAAACCAACACCCGGTAGGCGGGTTAATTCTGTCTCTTGGAATCCGGGTCCATTGTATGTGAAGAATTCAGCAGTTTCAGCACCGGGAATCATTAAGATTGCATCGTTACCTAGTGCGCTGCTGCTTCCGTAGTCACGGGAATAATACACTGTTAAGTTAGCGATTCTTCGTAGATGGTCAGTCATTGACTCGACTACGTTACCGAAGAGTTGTGTGTTTAGCATAGCACTTCTCTTATCAGCAGGTAGTACAAGAGCCATTGGCTCGTCACCGGAAACCTTTGCGTTAGCAAAGATTAAGTCCATAGAATCTAACAAGTCCTTTTCTTCGTCTGCGGTTGCAGCACCAAAAGTAGCAGTTGCAGCGTTAGTCTGTCCAGCACCAGCAACCAACTTTGTTAGAATGTGGTTGTCGATAGTGTCTGCACGACCACGGACAATAGCCAACTGTTGTCTGTCGATGTTCTCAAAGGATTCGCCTCTTAGTCTTACAGCGTCTAGGAATGTAACACGACCTTGTCCCTTCTCTAATTGTACTGAATAGTTAGCAGTTCCAATGTTGGTAGGGTCAACGATTGCTACATCATCGATTGGGTAAGTGAAAGTACCGGTAACTCCAGTGTACCACTTGAAGTCCAACCACGGTACACTTCGTACTCCAACAAGTTTTGTACCAACGCTGATGACGTTGGATTGTAGTTGGATAAAGTCTCTTAAGGTCTGCTCAAGTACTTGGTCGCCCGGTCCGAACGGTCCAGCAGCCGCTTCTGCGTTCAATATTGTGTCTAATGTTTCGTTTGCCATCTTAATCATCTCCTTAAGCAGTTGCCGCTCCAGCGGTCATAACAGGAATCATATCACCAGCACTACCGCTAGTAGTTTCTCCTGTTCCCACATATACTCCAATGAGTTTGCGGGAAGAGGATGTTGTACCGCAAAGGCCGCTCGCCTGTGCATATACTAAAAGTCCGGTAGTGTATGTTTGGGATGCTTCTGATTGTACCATCAAAACACCGCCCAATGGGTAGTAAGAAACTGTTGCGCCAGCAGCAGTTTGTAAAGTACCATCAACGTCGCGGGTTGAATCACCTGCTGATACACCAATAGCGATTTCGTTAGCCGCTGTTAGGTCTAATGTGTTGTTAGTGCTGTCGTTAGTTAGTAAAAGTCCCGGTCCACTAACAGTGGTTCCAGTCTTCAAAGTTGCTGTTCGTGGGTCTGCCCCTTCTCCGTATGCCATCTTAAATCATCTCCTTTCTTTCTTCAAAGTTTGGTGCGCGCATTGTATTGCGCTCCGCAACAGCCAATGTCTTGTTCCAAGCAGAAGCCCATGCGTTCCATGCTTTAGCATAGGTGCTTTCGTCGGTTTCGACCATTTTGCCGTTGAGATAGTTAGCGACCACATGTGTTGGTGTCTCGGAAGCAATTACTGGCTCCTCGGATGCAACCTGTGGTTCTGCGACTGGAGCCATTTCTACTGGCTCCGGGTCAGGATGAGCCTCGCGCCATGACGCAATTAGGCTCTTTAGTGTGTCTGTGGATAGGTCTTCATGACCGCTCATACCCAATTCAGAAGCCTCGGAAACTAATTCCATTCGGCTTTCTTCTACACGGGCTGCTTCTGCGGCCTCAAATTCATTTACTCTAGCATTAGCCAAAACGAGTTCAGCCTTAAGTGCCTCCATCTCGTTGTTAGCGTCGTTCATCTCTTCATCGGTCATAGCAATCACCTGTTGTTGTCCCTCCTCAGTAGGTGAATGATACTTAAGCATTTCAGAAGCCTCTATTTCCTGTTCTTGTACTTCAATTCGTTGTACTGATTCGATGTTAGCGCGTGGATATGCCGGTTTGTGGACAATAGCCAAGTGGTCAAACCGGAACCTTTCGCCGAATACAATTCCATCCTCGGAGGATGAAACTGGAATACCTGTGCCTCCGATTGAAACACCATAGTTTTCGCGCTCCCAAAGGCCGGACTCAAGAGCAGCAAAGAGTTCTGTACGAACTACATGGGCTACATAGGTTACTTCCCAACGCCCATCGGAAAGGTCACGAATGGATGCTTGTTTGATTACGCCGACGACGGCTTCATCAACATCACCATTCATGTTGCGGGTGAAACCCGCCCCTTCCTCATGTGCTTTAGGATGGTTGAGTGTTACGTCCGCTCCCACCATTTGTTCAACCACGACTTCTGCACCTTCACGGGTAAGGGACCAATTATTCTTATTCATACCTTCGTGGAAAGCAACCCCACGAATTTCTATAATAGTTTGCTTTGTAGTAGCCTCTACTACCGCAACAACATCTGAAACTTCTAAATCAATAGTAACTGAAATTTCTTCTGCATAACCGTAGTCATGGTCTTTTTTGTGTTTTGCTTCGTGGTCAGACTTATCATGTGGCTCATCTTGGTCTTTGAATTTGTGACCTTCGTGCGCTATCATACATTCTTCGTTACTATAACCCATAGCCATACAACGAGTCATATATTCTGCGTGAGTTTCATCGGGGCTAGGAGTTGGTTCAGCCGCTTCTGCGTTATTTACACATTGTCCTTTTTCAGCACATTCTGTTTGTGCTGCACAACCTTCACAATAAAGCATTTCTGCTTCTACATCTTGGCCATTACCATCACAACCACAACCGCACTCCATAGCAACCAAATCTTCTGAGTGATTATTCAACTCTTCGGCCTCTACCTTTTTACCGCCACGCCATTGACGACATGACCAATATCTAGGAGTAGTCTTATCTGTTGCAGTATCGCAGTTGTGTCGGTCACGAAATGCTTTACGTCGTTTTGGGTCATCTCGTTTTATTTCCATATTAGGGTCGCCAAATCTTACAATAATTACGCGACCACTAGAGTTTTTTACATACACTCCAAACTTTTTACTTTCGTTTGGTGTTCGGAATGGCTTGTTAAGTGTTACACTACGACCTTTGTATTCTGCCGCAGTAGCGGTTTCTCCCCAATCCTCATATTCTTCTTCTGCCGTTTTATCAGCATAATTATTACATACAGCAAACCTTTGGTCATTATTAGGAAACTCTTCATTCATTTTGGAGTCAGCCATGCAACGGTCCAAAAAATCATCTTTTGATTCATTTTCTTTAGGTGTCGGCATGGTATCACCTGTATATGTAAACCGGCAAACAACATAGTGTTTTGTAAAGGTCTTGGCTCATTATATCTGCTACTTGTTCATAACAAGTAACTTCTACGCCTCCTTGTTTAGCCACTTGGTTTTTTAGTATTTGTATATCTGTACCCTCAATAGGATTTACAAGAGTAACTTTAGGTTTATCGGATAGATGCTTGTTTCTGCTAGTTAATAGTCTGCCGTATATTCCTTGACCTCTACTGTGAGGCATAACATAGGTATTGCCTACAAAGTAAAAATCACCCATATCAGAAAAAGAAGAGTATGCTAAAATTTTATCATTTTCTTTTTTTGTATAGTATGTAAGAGGAGTTACGGATTCGGGATAACCTTTGTCTGTGGAACTTTGAAAGTTTTCTAGCCGTTCTTTTAGTTCGACTTCTTGTAATATGTCGAACATTTCCCACCTCAAGCACTTAACTCTCTATTTAGCCACATTCGTTCAACAAATTCCCATTCGCCGTCAGCATTTTCCCAAGAAGCATACCAATAAAAGTCATACGCAGTTGTATTGTTGCTAGTGAAATTAGTTAAGCGTAACATACGCGGGTCATCTGCATATCCTTGTATGTAATGTTCTGTTGTATTATACTTAATAGGGAGTTCACTACTATTCGTTGAGTTCACATTATACACAAGAAACTGAACAGTTACATTATAACCATCTAATTGATTGGGTTCTGTGCCGCAATCAAGGTCATAAAAGACAACTGCCGAAGTATTGTTTGTTCCTATGTTAATAGCAAATAGATTAATTTCACAAGTTTCTTCTTCGACTTCAATTGACCACATCCAAATTACCTCAACCGGTTCGTTATCAAGTGCCGCAGTAATTCTAGGAACCCAAACGCCCGAAGCAACATTATCAAAGGTATGTGAGACATCAGTTGATTCATTACCACTTACAGTTACATACTGATGGTAGTCCACTTCATCATCTTCGCCGGGAGGGTGCATATCAATATCAACCTCAATTGTTTCACCTTCGCAATCATTCGGTACAATACGGAATGCTATTAGGATTGCATCTTGTTCATCATCTTCGGCCACATGACCTCGATAATGATTGGTTATTTCAACAGTACAGTTGTTTTCCGGCTCCGGTTCGGGTTCGGGTTCCGGCTCATCATATTCACATGACCCATCATCTTCTCCTGCTTCTGCATCGTAGTTATTTGCTTCGGAATCAGTACATCCGTAGATAGGTTCGGGTTCTTCGTAGGTACAAGAGCCGTCATCCTCCTGTGCCTCTTCATCATAGTTTTCGGCTTCGGGGTCTGTACAACCGGGTCTTGGTGGAGGGGGATTTGGTTCGCATGAGCCATCATCTATATCGGCTTCGGGGTCATAATTGGGCGCAGCATCATTGGTACAACCATAAGTAGGATAATAACATGAGCCGTCATCCATGTTCGCATACTCATCGTAATTTTCTGCCTCGTAATCAGTGCATCCCCAAACTTCGTAGTAAGTATCATCATAATCATCATCGTTACCAGTAAAGTCTGTAACACCAAACATTTCTAGGCTACCACCGCCTAATAATAAGAAAATAGGAGAAATTAATATTAGTATTTTCTTAATGTTTTCGGCCTTACGTTGTACGGATTCGATAGCCCGGTCCACTATGTCGCCTTCTAGCGTAGTTTCTATTTCTACGTTAGTAGAGTTACCGTTACCATTTAGAACCTTATTATCTGATACTTCTCTATTAATTGCCTGTACAGTGTTAATGAGTTCTGCCGCCTCTTTCAATTCAGAAACAAGGTCGCGCTTTTCTTTATTGGATTCATTAAGCACACCGTCATCCATTAGGTCCGCTAGAACATCCTCTTCGGAACGACCAGTGGCTTCTGCAAGAGTTTTAGCCTTACGGACTAGCATATCGAAATCGTCAGGATTTTCCGCCACTCTTCACACCTGCCTCATGTTTTTCTACTATCATTGTATGTTGATGTTGGTCAACTTCTCTTTCTCTTTCATGCTCAAAGTCTGCTGGTATTTCAGCGACTTCTGCTGCCTGTTCTGATTCCCACATACGCATAAGCGTGTTAAATGCTGGAGCGGCCACACCGCCAATAATAGCAATAAGAGCGATAAAGCCGTCAAGATTAGTTAGAACTACGTCGGGAGCGTAAATACCCATAGCGACAACTGCGCCAGCAGAAGCCATCCATAAATAGATTACTGGTAAGACGGTACGCGCTATCATCTTGTCGTTAAACGACCTACCATTTTTCTTACTCATCTTCTACCAAATCCGACGCGCCCTCTTGAGAATCCTCTCTAGGCAAGTCACCTATGTCGGGAGTGTCGTTTGAAGATTCCTTTCTTTCTTCACCTTCTGCACCGGCCAATGGGAGGTTTACCATATCTAATGCTTGGTTTAGCGTAATAACGCCAGCATTGTAGCCCATAACTGCGCGTTGCATCATAGCAAGAGGGGACTCTTCGTTCATAGCCTCAAATCTAATCGGGGGAATGTCCGCCATACTGTGCGGTATGCCCGATAATTCAAGATGGGTGGAAAAGAGGCGATGTACTGCCTCTCCGAGAATCTTTTGTAGCCTACTAATTGCTTGGACCGCCCACAAGTTAGCGTTGTAGGTAGCAGCAAAGGTTGAGCCTCGTTCTTGACCAGCAGCCACACGGGGAACTTGTAGAACTGCCGCAATATCAGCGTTAATGGTGTCTAAAAAGTCTGATGAAGAAGGGATTGTGTTTTCTAAATCAACATGGTGCAATTGTACATAGTGCGGAAGCACTGGAATTTGGTCGCCTCGCAGCCCATCGAAAAGAGTAATAACTTCGTCAATAATATACTGTAATCTTTCCTTCTGCTCTATTGGGTCTTGTATATGTTCAATAGCAGACTGGTCGATTGTAATGTATTGCTTGGTCATCGCATCTTCTAGTGAAACGCGATTGTTAATAGTGTTATACTTTGCACGAATTGGTTGTTTTAGGGAAGTAAATCGGGATGCTCCCCATACACCGTAAGTGCGCCTACCTTTGTTATCTGTGAACCAATTGGAACGGTAGTCAATACGGATGTGTAGTATTTCGTCAACAGGGAATGCTTGTTCGTAAAGAGTTGCTTCGCGTAACATATATGTTACAGGGCGAATTATTGGAGAGTCTTCATCGGCCACGAAGTATGATTCAAGACCGCCGCGCTCATCAACAATAGTAATTTGTTTCACTGGAAGGCTTTGTACATCTGTAATACCTAGACCTGCTTTACCGACCAATTTGTTGATGTCGTTACCATATACCATAAGTGAGCGCATAGCATTAATTAGGAAATCATCGAAATCAATTTTATGTACAAGTTCTTCGATAGCATTTCTTATTGTACCGTTTTTACCACGCGAGTAATCTATCTCGTAATTGTTAGCAGTTAGACTTACGGCGCGAACTGCTCCGTTGAGTTCGGGGTCTAGTTTAATCATTTTGTCGTACAAGTCAAACTCATTGTCGAAGTTACTATCTTTTTGTAAAACTTCGGTGTCCCGCATGATGTCGGGAATACCTGCCGCAACTCTAAGTGGGGTGTTTGTACCAACCCTCGTCTGTGGTTTCTCTTCTGCTTCTGCCCGTCTAAACCAAGAAAACCGACGGGGCTTTCGCTCTACCATACAAAGCGACTATTTCTGTTGATTATTAAATCATCGCCAAACTTTGAGCCAAAATTAGCAAAATCATGAGAATTCCGCCACTTTTTGCGATTTTTTTGTTAATTGCTCGGTCTAGTGAGTACACTGGACCGGCCTTGATAGCCTGTATATCCTTTTGTATCTCATCAACTTTGAGTTCAAGCGACATTAATCGGCTTGTATTTTCGTAAGGTTGGCGCACATAGCCAACGATTTCACCTATTCTACCATCCTGTCGGTCCATTCTATTTCGGAGGCTATCGAGCCTCTCTATTATGGCCCTGCCCTCGCTTGGCTCCATTATCTTTGCGAGACTTTTTACGATGTTTTAACATTACCCGCGTAGATATAAACAAAAATATGAAAAACAGTGCTTCTGCAAAAATCGCGGCTAATACTAGGCTTGTATTTACATATCCGGGTACATCTAAACAAGCAGTTTGCGCTTCGTCGTAACACATCTGAAAGTCTTCGTCGTTTCTTAATGCACTCCACAATGCGGGAAGGTCTAAAGCATTTATTTTCACAATTAACCATTTATTATTGCCTCGTATCAAGGTTTGTATGAATTGTTTTTATTCTTTCAATTTTCTTCTGAAAAAATTAATGGCTTTACGTCTGCTAGTTTTTTTTATTGTTTTTTTATTTCAAAGATGTTTAAGAAAATTAGGAAGAACCCTAAACACATTAAAGAAGAAAAAAATTAATTAGTTATTTTGCGGCCCTGTCTATTGATTATTTTTTTCAGTAAGTAGCAAAAACAATAAAAACAATAGACTGAACCCATCCCTTTATTAAGCAACACTAATCATTAGATTTTATGAGGCACGTTAGAGGAGAGTACATCCGCGAACTCTTAGATAGATATGTGAACAACGGCTGGTATAATATCGCCGAATTTGCTAGATTTTTAGCAGAAATAGATGAAGGTGGTAAAAACGCAGAGGCTTGGCGCACCGCAATAAAAAGATACATGAAAAAGAACGCACTTGAAGAATTACCAAGACCGTCGGAGTTTCTTGATGATGAAGATGGTTGGCTTAGTGGCGAAGATTATTATTATGATAAACACAACGATAGATACATTACATCATTAAAAAGCACTGGCGGCATGGTAGTAGTAGATGGTGATACACACCGTTTGATGAAAAACGCTTACAGTGACTTTACTGGTAAAGGTTACACAATTAGTCAAATGGCTCTAAAGTTCGGATTTCCTCGCCAGTGGATTTCTGAATATGTTAAGATACATATGTGGAAGCACGATATGGACCCATATACCGATGAAGATATGCTTAGTCGTGATGTAGATGATATGATAGAAGATATTATTGAAAAGCAACGTATGGGTTTTATGAAAAAGGCAGAAGCAAAAATGATGCGCCAAATGAAAAAGGATGCGGAGGCATTTAATGAGTTAGATTATTACTTACTTAATGAGTTCCGTAATCTTTTAGCCGACGTTGATTTTTCGGCCCGATACAAACCAATTAAATTAGAAACTCCTATCAGTGAGTATGTTGCGGTTATATCTCCTACGGATTTCCATTGGGGTAAATACGGTTGGGAAGATGAGACAGGAGAGGCTTATGACTTTGGTATTGCTCGCAGCCGCTTGATTTCCAAGACGCAGAATTTGATTGGTAGGTTGCCGGGTCAGCCGGAAAAGATTATTGTACCAACAGGTAGTGATTGGTTCCACATTGATACCGACTTTGCTACAACAACAAAAGGTACTCCACAAGACGTTGCTGGTAGTCCCGGTCAAATTATGATGAGCGGTTGCGAAATGGCCCGTGAGCATATTGAGATGCTAAGAGCCGTTGCACCTGTACAGGTTGTATTTATGCCGGGTAATCATGACCGTATGAGCAGCCTAGCACTTATGATGTATCTTAGTGCGGTGTATGAACGGGCAGATGATGTTGAAGTAGTTATTAATGCTGGTACACGACAGTATGTAGTTTGGCGTGAGAATTTATTGGGCTTTACGCATGGTGATTCTATCAAGCCGGATAGACTTCCTAGTTTGATGGCTCAAGAACAACGTAAAGAATGGGGGCTTTGTGAAAACCACGTTTGGTTCCACGGGCATTTGCATCATAGGTCTTTGACCGAAAACAACGGTGCTTTTGTAGTTCAATTACCAAGTTTGGCGGGCGCAGACAGGTATCATGCGCGACATGGGTATCGTTCACGCCCCGGATTGTGCGCCCACATTATTGATTGTGAACAAGGATTAGTTGGGAGTTTGTATGCTCCGGTGATGGAACATGAAGAGTAAAACATCTAAATTACGTCGCTGTAATAATTGCGGTAAAGAAAAGGTGCTTTGTGATACTAAGTGCATGGTCTATAAAGATGGAAAAAGGATATACTGTGGCTATATGAGGGTGGTACGAGATGAGTAGAATGGGAGGCTCTAGGGATTTTGAACGGTTCCAGTGTGCTTTGTGTAGTGTTTATTTTCGTGAAATAATGTGGATTGACGGCAGATGCGTTTGTTTTGAATGTGTTAAAGATTGTGTTAGATTTCAATTAGGAGGAAGATACTAATGGAATGGGAAGCAGTTGTCTGTCGCTCATGTGGTTGGGCCGCAGATAGAATGATACGGGCAAAGGCACTAAAACGTATATGTCCTTATTGTGGTGAAAAGGCTCTTGGGCCTAGATAGGTGATTTGGTGTGGCTAATAATTCTGCTTTCGCTATGGCTCGTAGTAAGAGTGATATTGAATATTTCTATAAGTGGTTGGGTTACACATGGGGCGACCACATTGGAGAATGGATGGATATGTACGGCAAAAGAGAAGGAGCGCAGGTTCACCGAGTTTGTATCATCGCACCACGGGACCATAGTAAATCTACTACTCTCCGTGTGAAGTTATTGCATCAGTGTCTTTTTGAACGATGGCGTGAGAAGCCGTTTACCATTTGGTTGTTTTCTGCGAGTAAAGATTTGGCGGTTCGTCGTCTTGAAGAAATCCGAGAAGATATGAAGAGGCATCCCGAACTTAGTAGGTATCTTGACCCACGCAGGGGTAACAAATTAGAACTTCGCTTTACTAACGGCGCATGGATTCGTGCTACGAGTGTAGGGTCGGCTATTCGTGGTGAACATCCGGCGGCTATCGCTTTTGATGACGTACTAGACGATATGGGCGACTTAAATCCGGGCGTTACCCGTGATTGGTTTCGTAAGAAGGTTACACCGATGCTAAGTCCGGGTACTAGCATCTATGTGGTCGGTACGCCGATGAGTATGAATGATTTGTACCATACGGAGATGTTAGAAAATGACGCATGGAAATCCGGTACTTGGTCTGCGATTACAAATTGGGATGAATGGAAACAAGACCCCGAAAGCCATCCGGTACAAGAATTGTGGCCGGAATACAGGCCGATTGATTTCTTACTAGAACAAAAACAGGCTATGGGAGAGTTATCTTTCATACAGGAATATCTATGTCGGGTTGTTGATGATGAGGCAGCAGTATATCCCCGTATGCTTGTGCGTAAGAACTTGAATATGGAAGGAATACTTGAGGTTGAAAAGATACACGACTCTCGGTATGTTATTGGGTTTGACCCCGCACAAGGTTTAGGACAGGACTATTCGGTAATAGTTGTGGTCCGACAGGATAGCGATGGTTTTGTCCACTTTGTAAATATGTGGCGGCGTAACGATTTCCCACCGGATAGACAGGCTGATGTTTTGATTGATATGATTAAACGCTATGGTAATGCGCCACTGGCGGCAGAAGATGTGGGCTTCCAACAATTGTATGAAAGTTTGTTGGCTCAAAAGGGTGCTTTGGTGGACTATCGTAAGAGCCGGGTCAGCAATCGAGTGTTGAAGCAGGGTTTGATGAACAGGTTGCGCGTTTGGTTTGAGCGCGAGAAGTTAATTTTCCCATATGGCGACGATAAAACACGACGTAAGGTGAATATCCTGTTTCAAGAACTGGAGACTCACGCGTGGCGCGACGGACTGATTGTGGACTTAGGTAAGCATAACGACGCGGCTATGGCGTTTGCACACGCCGTTGACCAGTTGCAGATTCCGCAGGGAGATGTGGCGGTTGCGATGGGCAGTTTATCGGGCGGCGAATGGATTGGCGGTAATAAGAGTAGAGGTATTGCTCGCAAAGGAAAGTTGGGCATAGGTGGAGTAATCCGTCGCAGGTATAGATAGTTGGTTTCAAAATTTTTGTAAAATTTTTTGAAAGGTGCTAGGCTAGACGGCTACG
>TARA_R100000700_G_scaffold1924_1_pt1 | contig 41668 bp, 44 predicted proteins | sample TARA_R100000700 | Tara Oceans TARA_R100000700 (sample SAMEA2622810) | marine metagenome | biome: marine biome (ENVO:00000447); feature: marine epipelagic mixed layer (ENVO:xxxxxxxxx); material: "saline water (ENVO:00002010), including plankton (ENVO:xxxxxxxx)" | depth 120 m | reverse complement strand
CACGTCACACACGTACATCACTTCGTCAGATATAGGACGACGAAGAGATGCCGTGTGTTCGTGTAAGCCGTACTTCAAGAACGGCTCTTTAATCATGTAGTACCCACCAATGTAACTCATGCACGTCTCCTTCGTAGCCAGAATATGAATGTCATTACAGTTTGAATAGGCCAGACGATTGCAAAGAGACCAAAGATAAACACGTTGATCTCTTCATAAGAGAGACCTGTGATGTCTACGATCATGTAAAGAATCTCGACTGCTTTATCGAAGCTGACATCTACCCACTTTATACCGCTATTTGCTGCCATCTCTTTCATACCTTTCATCCTTGTCACGCTGCTTGGTTTTGTTTCTGTCGTAGACCTTCTGCGATTTGACTATCCGCTTCCGATACTTCGGTTGCCGTAAGTCCTTCGCCACTGGATTTCGCTTTCCCTTCATGCCATCTCCACTCCGCTGGTTCACATAACATTGGAAGTAAGAAGGGACGATTGAACTCACACCTTCGGTGATCCTGTTCGATGGCATCACGTGCTACTTGTGTTAGCTTGACTGTCTTCTCCGTATGTCTCGTCCTTCCATACCCACGCCCAACCAAGGACATCTCGAACCATCCATTGCCATGACGTACCAGAGTATCCAGACATTTCATGCCAATATGAAGGCGAACTTCTTTAGTCCAGTCGAGACGATCAAGGTCAGTAGACAGACGCATGAACTTACGCGCTGCACGTGTGTCGATACGCTTACAGTTCTTGGTCATTACCTTGTAGAGATTCACACTGCCATCTTGTTTAGCCTCACGATACTGCCGCTCTTTCCATAGATCGAACTCACGTTCCATCTTGATGTTCGCACCAATGAGTAACGCTGCTGCTGTCCAAGGCCGAGAGTGTGATACCTCTGGCTGTAGACCAGCGAGGACAGTACGAATGGTAACTGCTGCTATCTTCTCAGGCTGGAGACACAACATAGGCAACCACCACACGGCGGCGTGTCCCTTCTTAGAGAACCCTAGCTGTGCAACTGCTTGCTCTTCCTTAACGCCAGCAACCAGTGGTTTCATACACTGGTCAACCAGCTTCGATCCGACATCTGTATCTGCGAATGCGGATCTTCCAGTCTCACTAAACTTAGAGACATCCTTGTTCAATTCATTGTGGTATCTATCGACACCACGTTGGATGCCGCCTGATTCCCACTCCACGTTACGACGTATCGCTGCCTCTCGCTCTTCATATGTTCGAGCGCTGTGTTGTGTCGTGAATGTGCCACGACTAAGCCCTTGATATAGATAGTTTTTCATACAGTGGTTCCTTAACTAGTAAGGAAACACAAGGGATTTCAGTAGCTTACAAATTGTAGATCGAAATCATAATCCGCGTGTCGGGGGTTCAAGTCCCTCCTCCGCTACCAAAATTCCCTCGTGATTCCAATGAGTTACGGGGGAAATTTTTTATTTACTTAACATCCTTTCACTATACAGTGTCACATATGTGTCGTGAACTTGGCATCAAAAGTAGCACTCGCTTTGCGTGAGACCTCACTCGGAATCAAGTGTGCATACTTCTTTGTCATGGTCATAGTCGTGTGACCAAGTAGTTCTCGTATTTCATTTAGGTCATGTTCACCGGATTGCGCCAAGATACTTGCGAAGGAATCTCGCAAGCTATGGATAGTAAACTTACCCTTCTTCTTGACCAACACAGGGTCATCGTTGATCCCTGATTTCTCAATGGCTTTATCAATAGATCGAGGACGATGGATGGGTTGGTTCTTACGGCGGCGTGATTGAAAGACAAACACGTCACCATCTCGACGTTCATTATATCTCCGCGTTAGCATGGCGATACAATCTTCTGGTAGTGCAAGGATAGTCTCGTTGTCAGTCTTGTCTCGATAGAGTTGAATCGTTCCCTCATTAAGACTGACTTGTGACCACCTGATGTCCTTGTCTTCACTCAGCCTAGCTCCCGTTGACATCAAGAGTAGAGCTAAGTCTTTCTCATCCTGATTTTCTATCAGAGAGAGGATGAGCTTGAGTTGTTCGATGGTTGCCCATCGCTTTTTCTTAAAGATAGGTAACCGAATGTCCTTCCAAGATATGAATGACACCCTGACGTTGTGATTACCCGCCAACCACGTGAGCGCACCAGAAACAAATGCTAGTTCCTGATTGATGGTTGAATTAGCCATACCTTCACGCTTGCGTGTTGCCACATGACTCGTGAAGTCACCACCTATCAGTTGATCAATAGGTTTGTTTGGAAACTTCGTGTGTCCACTAACGTCACCATTCATACGACGATACTGTAAGTCATGGTCACGATAGTTCTTCACATGGACAGATGAGTAGTCATCAAGATATTTCTTGAGACCATCCATCAATGTCATGCGACGATACTCCCCCTCTGCATCCTTCTGTTGCAGAGCTTTGATCTTCCGTTGCATGACAGAACGGGCGGCACCAAGCGTAGTCTCACCAGTGGTCTCTCGTAGACGTACCTTACGGTGTGGATTGAACAGTTCGACTGTCCTATCCATGTGCCATACGCCACCTCGTTGGACTAACCCACGCTCACTCATGGTGTAGCCTTTGCAGTGTCTGCCACATTCTGATACATGAGATCTCGTCGGCGTGACACCACGTCATCGATAACCTCATCGAGTGTACCTGTGATATAAGGTCTATCTTTCTGCACAAATCCATTGTGTTCACTTGATATTAAGTGAACCTTTTTATCAGGGGCTTTAACAAACGAACACAATGGTGCGGCTGTGTAATTGTTGGCGGGAATAAGGAACCACTCGCGTCCCTCATCAGTCTCCCCGAAGATACCCTCACCATAAACTGATGATGCTACCATTATAGCGTTGTTGAACTCGATTAATCTCTCACGTTCGTACTCTGTAAATTTCTCAGAGTGATTCTGTAAGTCAGGGAATGGGATAACGTTATGCATTCAATCTCCTTTCAGCCATATAACGCCTCAAACATATGCGGGTCATAGTGTCTGAGCAAAGTCTTGGCGAACTCCTGTCTTGGTACTTCAAGTACCTTGGCCCATAGCTCCATCGACTCAGGTGGTACACGTGCCGCACCTGATTCAACTTGCGATATGAACGTGTAGTAATCGAAGTTAAGTTTCATAGCTAACTCACGCTGAGTTAGCTCCATGTTCTCCCTTAGTCTCCTAACATAGAGACCAGCTTCTTTTCTCCTAGCAGCGGCAGCTTCTCCTTGCTGCTTATACTTTGTGTTTGCCATAGAGTTTCTCTCCTTTCCAAACTGTCTGGCATGTGTACATAGTTTTTATTGTTATACAAGCACTAAATATCATACTACTGTACATTGGTCAACATAAGCATGACTAAAAGTCATCATCCAGTAGTCTCGATATGATAAATAGCGGAGGTAGGATCACGAAGAATATCAACGTGATGACATCGAGTATCTCCATACGTTCTCCTATAGTTATCGTGTGTCTAACTTGTGTTTGTTATTCTTATTATAACTAATCTTTTGTTAGACATATGTTATCTACAATAGGGGGAATCAAATGCATGAACCATGAACGACACTTGATTCCCCCTTTTAGACGACACCTTTGAAGGTATCGAACTGACTTGGTTTGTCTTCTTTTCGATTGCGTCTCCAGTACCTCAACATTGTGTCTTTAATAAGACACCATTTCTTCATCGATAAGCGTACCTTGTGTGAACATGAGCGTGATCTCAGGTACACCCATTTTCTACCGATTGTGACTGAACATAGTCTCCAGCCACAACCAATAGCTGGAACCTCGTTGCCAAGGTACAACCAGTGGTTTGTCGTCTTCACTCGCCGTACCTCTCAGCCATTTTCTCGTCAGGCCCAACGAGTTCGTGTGTCTGAATGTGTCTCCACTCCCAACCACAAGCAGCGCAGTACTTGATGTCTGTCCTGTCAATTGAGTACAGGTATTCCATCAAGCCTCCGCATGAGGGGCATGTGCTATACTTATTCATGCCCATGATCCGATAGGCCCGTGGTTTAATCCAATAGTCCAATCGGTGCCATGTTCCTGATTGTATTCCGCTAGGCTTTGTTGTTCTGGTGCTAGGAAGAATAGGTTAGCCTCGTTATCTCTCCAGTTACCTTCATAAGTAAACGAAACACCATCAACGAAGCCTCGACGTTCATGTTCATTATCAAAGTAAAAGTATTCGGCATATTCCCAGTTGGGATTGATGATTATTAATTCACATTTGTTTTTCATCAGTGGTTCTCCGTTGTGGTTTTGGTGTAGTCTCTAGTCAATAGGAAGCCAGTACTCCTCGTCGTTGTAGTATTGCTTGATGCTTTCAATCTTGTGTAGCATCGTGAGTAGGTCACGATAGTCAGACAATGTAAAAGGCATCCACATGTCACCGTCGCACTCATAGAGTGTCGTTCGTAACGCACTTGCCTTAGTACCCATCTCATTGAAGAGATTTTTGACATCTCCGTAGACAGGTATGCGTTTCTTAGTCTTGTGATCGTAGTTACAATCAACGATCATTTCGTGACCGAGTGTCGAAAGTTTAGCGTCGAGTTGTGCGCTGGTCTTCGATTGTTTTTTAGTCATAGCGTGTGGTTCTCCGTTGTGTCGTTGAAGTATTCTTATAGATTCCAGCAGCCAACAGCCTTCGCGCCTTCACGAATGTATTCTTTGGCCTCTTGTCTGCTAACTCGCCTATGATCTCTCGCGCCAAAGCCTATACCCTTGTCGTATAGAGCTTCACATATTGTATCTATCGGTGTGGACTTTGCTCTGATCAGCGAGGCGTTATCGTACCACGCCAGCACCTCATCTGCGTATCTCAGAAAATCCATACGATCATCGAAGGCAGTAATATGTTTAATGCCTCTGCCATGCTCATTCGTTGCTATGTAGATCATGCTTCGGTTCTCCGTTGTGTCGTTGCGTTATGTTTACGCCTTGAAATCGTAACGTATCTTGGGATCGTCCAAGGCATCCGCATCCCATGATTCATAGGCTGCTATCATGCGCGGCCTGTTGATCTCTTCATCCACTGGTTTGACCATGATGTTATGACCATTCCAGATTCCGTATTCCCAATCGGGTTTTACTTGTGGTGTACGCATAGTGGTTCTCCGTTGTGTGAATTATGTTCTGGTGAGAGGACACGATTTCAAACCCGAGTTCGGTACTCACGCACCTCTCTAACGGCCCCAGTAGCCGACACTTAACAATGTGAGTCCTTTGTTTGTGAGTGCTACCTCACTTCTCATCATCGCAGTGGGTCTGCTGACTAGTCCCTGCTACAGGACACGTCTTTCACAGCATCCCCATGTCACAGAGGATGCTGAATTCTTCATGCGTTAGGTCACGTGCTTTGAGACGCACAGTGTTGCCTACGATCCCGCATATCTCATGCGTACCTGATGAGATCTTTTCGATGTCATCTTTGGTAAGTATGAAACTTGTCTTGCTGTATGAGTCTGGCAATTTGTTAGCCATGTTAGTGGTTCTCCGTTGTGATTCTACTGTACTTAATGGTCAAGCGGATTTCTTATCGTATCTTTTAGGATACGCTATGTTGCTGACCTCTGGGTTCCAACACGCACGACACGGGCCGCAATTGTATGACCCTGTCTCTTCTTTAACTTTATGAGCTACACATTGATAGCCTGTATTGCTTGGACTATCATCATGCGTAAACGTGGTGGATGTAGTGCAACCTTTTGGCACCTTGATAGGACGTGTGTCATCCTTGGGTGTCGATAGTCGCAGTGCTACATTCTTTGGTAACGTGCGCGTCTTTAGAATATTACGCCACATTACATATTCTTTTGATGGTAACCAATGCTGACACCACTGTGTGGCTTCGATAATATCTAATATATCGTTGCCCATTTTCTCCGACTGGATGTCACCAGAGTCGAACCATCTGAATCGATCTTCCATGCCGAGCATGGCCGTCATACGTGGTACGAAATCTTTTGATTCCATGAACGCTAGACGCTCTGCCATTGCCTTCTTAACTGATGGCATATGGTAAAAGCCACGTCGTGCGTAACACTTATGACATACTGTCCCTTCGATCTCTGCCAGCTTACTTCCGTTCTTACATAGGAATGCGCTGATCGAGATTGACTTGCTTGGCATCTTCGATGTTTGGCTGAGTGTAACCATTGTCTCTACTCTCCGTTAGCTAGTGGTTCTCCGTTATGTTTCCACTGTACACCAGAGTTAAAAAAATAGCTACAATTAATAGCCTCGTTCTTCTTTAAGCCAACATTTGGGACAGATTGCCCCAAGATATCGATGTAACACTGTGGCCTTGTGTTTACCACAAGTGCATGTGTCTAGGTGTTGGTATTTAACCATTACTTCACGCCAGCGATTAAGCCGTCCTTCATTGTCACGTTGGCAAAAAACTCGCGTCCTTTACCTGTGATATGTGGGCGATTAGCTCCGGTCAGCGTACCATTGGGCCGATACTCTGGACCGAACACGCTGGTCTCGATGAAGCGCAAGGGTTTGCCTACGTTTTCCTTGAGTGCCTTCTTGCTGGGATAGTTGAATATAATCATTCTACCACCCCCGATTAGTCGCGAAAGAATAGCACGACACAGGGCTTTCGTATAAACCCCAGCGTTTGGTGCTATTCTTATTCTTATCGAAGTAGATTGTTCTAGTGCCGTCCTCAACAACAATAAACTTATCAGTGTATCGGATAGCACGTGGTTTATCTTCGACAGTGTCACGGATGATAGAGGCATACTGCCATATATCGTTGAACCGTAAACCCACGGCCCGTAACACAGTGACCAAGAATAGTTTAGTCTCAAGATAGTTTATCATGGTTCATGTTTCCTTGTGTCTTACTGGTGTACAGTGAAAACACAACGGGAGAACCTTGCACGGATCACCAGTTTTCAATTCATCCCCCAGCATATCATGGTATCGATAGGGCACGGTGACTGTCCGTATAGGCTCCTCGGTTTATTCCATCCCGAGACTGGCTCTTGCGCTCCACGCTCCACGTGGTGGTAACTATTCCTCTCGCAATTGGCCGACAGTAACTAACTGCCATTGTTACGCCTACGTGTGGCAACCATGCTCGAGGATAGGGCAAGCCGTCCTAATCTAGATATGTTCCTTTTTCGCTGTATAGCGGCTGGTGCGCTAGATCGCTCCGCTTGTGTGATATGGTGTCTGGTGTCAAAAAATCTCCTAAGTGAATCAGTAAAAAAACATTAGCAAACTACTGTACCCACGTCCACAAAAAAATGCACAAAATGAAAAAAAAATGCAGGGATGTAGAAGTGTGAATCCTAAAGATTCTGACTCCGATTCGAGTCCTATTCCATGAGCAACTAACAGTTAATCCGCGAGCTAGGCAAGGAAAGCGCGAGCTAGGGGTATCGTGTGTCGTCAACGTGTCTCAATCGCCACGGCCGGTAATGCGAATGAGTCGCAATCGCAAAGGGGCACGGGGGAAAAATTCGCCGCCGCTTCGGCGCGAAGGCGTTCACGAATCGCTGGGGGTAAACATAGTGAAAAACTAACCGTCTACCACTGTTCTCTCCAAGATGCCCACCAGAAGCAATACAAGCGCCACAGAGTTGATTACCAGTAAAGCCCTATCATTCCACCTATAGGCCACTAAGGCCCACCCAGCGGCCCCAGAAGCCGTCAGAATCAAATCTAAGAGGGGATACACCCCGGCAGAACGGAGTGCTATCCCGATAAGTAGTACAAACGTAGACAACCATTTGATCCCCCATAGGAACCCATAGTTGACTATGGTCTTCTTGTTACTTTTTCTTCTTCGGTTTCTTCTTAATCGCCTTAGTCGTCTTGTAGCCAGAACCTTTAGGCATCTCATTACCTCCATTGATAGATTTCTGTATCCGCTCTTCTTGATTTAAACCGCATAGAGATGCCGTTCTTAGCCGTCTCCATGAAGTCCTCTAGCATTTCCATAGTTTCCTGTTCGCTTATCTCCTTGGCAGCTTGGTTCATGTCCATCTCTAGGACTCTCTGGAAGTAACTTACCGCTCCAGCCAAGGCATCTACCCTGTCGTCATGCTTGAGAGACCCACGTTCTCTTGTGATATGTGTCATTTGGTAGATCAAAGTCTGATCACGAGCTACGGATTCATCGATAACAAGCCTGTGTGTAGCCATAACAGGCTCCAGAGTGTCGATAATACGCTCTTCCTTACGACCTTTGGCCCACTCAGCTTCCTCTACAGTGCAACCTTGGGGCCACACACGGCCTAACACAGGTTGGAACCCACTGATCCATACACCGGGAGCGAAGTTTGGCTCTATAGAGATCAGAGATACGTCATAATGCTTCGCATCTCTGGCTATCTTCATGTACGCCTCGTTGATATCGCCGTTATGCCCACCAACCTTGCAGACATACAGGACACCATTGAGTGTCTTTACGATAGCCCACGCTGTTTCGTCAGCACCTCTCCCTGCTGGGTCAACAAACAGTATAGATCCTGTGTAATCCCGCCATTCTCCATCCGAGAATAACGGACCAAGGAAGAAATCCCCAGTAAACCCTACGTTGGGTATATCGTTACGTACATTCTTCTTGTCTGTGTCCTGACCCCATTGGATCGTGACGGGAGCTTTAGTAGCATTCACGCCCATCACCATGAGATCGTTCTGCTTCAAGGGATATCTATCCGCATCACTCAGTGTGGTGTCTAACATATACTGTAGACCAAAGAATGCCTTACCCTTGGCCTCTCGATTGATCAGATCGTCCTCACCAAAACGTGCTGGATCAACAGGTTTACCTGAGAGGGCAGGGTCTTTCTCTATGTTTGTCTTAATGAAGTCAGCAAGGATATTCACCAAGAGACCATCGTCCCTCTGGAGATCGTAGACGTTGAACTTATCAACGGAGGGATATCTAGCTGGTACACAATAAGACGTATAACTACGTTCTCTCACCAGTCTGTTGTAAATACTCTCCTCAGTTTGAGGTGTACCTAAGAACAGGACATCTGCTGCTGGTCTTACAAGCTGATCTTCTTCGTAGTGAGCGGGAACCTTAATAGCCTCGAACTCACTGACGGCTCTCATAAGAGTTTGTCGAGCTTGTTCCGTCCTCGCGTTATTTTCAATTTCGCAGTCGTCGGCAATGATCCTCGTTGCCCTTGATCCTGTGATTTGTCCTGTGATCCCCGCCGCCTTGAGGGATGGCGATTGCGAGAGTGACGCTTGCCTAACGTCAAACCTGTCGAATGAATTTCTTTGATCATCTGTTGGCCTCAAATGTTTAAGTAAGTCACATGTCATCAAGATGCCCTTGGCCTGTGCAACGAACTCCTTTGCTTTCACAGAGCTTGCAGACACCACCAGTATCTTCTCGTTGATTGGGTCACGGTATAAACACCAGAGGCAATATGCCGCCGCTATGTATGACTTACCGATACCCCTAAAGGCTCGAACAACATCTGCCCTTCCAACCTTTGGGTCATAACAATCTGGATCACCGTGTTGCATAAACTCGGCAATCTTGTATTGAGCATTGGTAGGTTCTGGTAGATTCAGATGCTGCCAGATTAGGAACAGGAAGTTACGAAAGTCATTCGCAACTTTATCGTTAATGAGGACTCTCCTCGTCAAACGGAAGTTGATCTAAAAACTCAGCAAGGACACCACTTCCGCTTCCTGACAAAGGAATGTCTTCCTCTGGTGGGAAATCTTTAAGATAACCCTTTGCCACATTAAGCACAGCAGCAGGGGTCTCAGTGCCTTGTTCTTTTATAATACTAAGAAGAGTATCAACGAGAGCGTCTCTGAGGGTATCGGATTTATCACTCATCAGGATCACCTACAGGTGCTGTTTTACCGCAATCACAAGTCTCAGGATCACAGGGGCAATCTACCTTGCCGCACTTAGGGCATACTTGTTTATCGCTCATGTTAGAAATAGCTCCTTCTCTTTCTTACGTCTTCTGACTAAACCTCGTAATGTTCGTCCCCCCGCTTTTTTCCATTTATCAAACTCATCCGCTGCATCTTCATATTGTCCACGGTTCAGCTTCATTCTTAGAGTAGATCTCTGAAGGTTTCCTGTGCCTACGTTGTACGCAAAGCTACCAAGCGCAGAGAACATATTCTCTGTTAACTCCGCTGTGATAAGTCGTCTAATTGCTTTCTCAACGTGCGACACTTCTCGTCGGAGTAATACTGTGCCGTACTCCTTATCAATATCACTTTGTTTAGAGGTGATAGGATTGCCTTTATGATCCCAAGTAGAACCCCATCCGATTGTCCAGCGTCCAGCACTGCACTGGTATACGGAGGATGACCACCCCTCGAATGTTTTAATGATATCCATACCAGCTTCATTCATAGTGCCATCCCACTCAGGCTTCTTGTGGGTGGCTAAAAGAACGTCGTGAATACTCATTTTCTATTGAAGGTTCTTTGCCCGTACCAGAAACAAACCACGGCGCTCCAGACACCTTGTGTCGGTTCATTCCAGACCATTGCGTACATATCGTTGTCGATATATCCAAAGGCTAGTAAAAGAGATAGGAGAACAAACTCAAAGAACAACAGGTATGTCATTATCGGTCTAACTGACGACGATAAGTTAATTACCCACTGACTACCTTTCTTAGTAATCTGTGCGTGTTCTTTATGTAGTGCTTTAGTTTCCTCAATGTCAGCAGTGATGTTCATCATCTGCATCTTTTGATTTCCCAGTTGAAGTTGCATCTCCAACTGTTTGTCCATCATTTGAAGTTCGTGTGCTTGGTCTCTTTTCTCCTCGAAATACCCAAGTATCTTAGGGAGAAACGAACTACCAAAACCAAGTATGGATGAGAATAATGTTAACATCACACACCTACCTTGCGCGGCGGTTCATCAAATTTAATACCCATACAAGTTGCTGCCCAATCGACAAATTCTTTTTCTTTTTTTCTTGCTTCGTATTTTTCAAAGACTACGGGTTGGGGTGGGCAAACAAGGGGGTGTTGGCTGACTTCAGTTTTAATAGATCCGTCGTTCATCAATAAAAATACGACTAACATAGTTTTAACCATTGTATTTCCTTATGGGTGTTTCCCGTTGTGCATATGTCGGAGTGTCGATACTTCGGAAGTAATCGAGTCCAAGGATGCTCTTATTGAAGCGAGTTCTCTATGTTGTGCCGCTAGTTTTTCTGGAGATAAGATGTTTCCCAAAACAGATATTTGATGGGTAAACACAGCAGTTGACGATTCTGCCTGATCTAATCGTGAATTAAGACCATCCAGTTCTTTTCGTATATTTAAGAGGTCTTCTAGTACTCGTTGCATTTGCTGCCTCACCATGCCCCATGTGGTAGCAAGACCAGCAAGGACAACTCCTACTGTCATTAATTCCTTTGGGCCAAGCTCCATTATGCGCTCCCACCTCTTTCAGCAGCCCATATAAGGAAGTATATCATACCGAGAAGAGCGGAAATGATGACCAAGGCTTTCCCCCCTTCTATAAGAATTTTATGAATTAGTTTATCAAGTTGGTCTTTCTTTTCTTTTCTTTGTTTCTTTTGAATTTCTTCTCGTTCAGCCTTGGCTTTTAATCTTTTAGTCCGTTCATTTTGGATAGCATCCCAAGTGCCTTGCCCCCATTTACGATCTATCTCTCTTGCTAACCCTTGACGATTTAATTCATTTTGTTTCTCCGCAAGCACGTCTGCTGCGACAGAGGAAATAGATGTTTCATCAGCATAGGCATCAACATCTTCACCAGTTCTTCTTCGGACAATCTGTTGATTTCTACTTTTAGGTTTTTGTTGAGAAGGGTTCTTTTTGTTTTTCTCATGTTCGTCTTCATCTGCCCACAGTTTTTGTAAGGCTCCCCCAATTTCTTTTACATCTGAAGCAGCACCTACGGCTGCTTTCACAGCGGCAATCGAAGCACCAATTGTAATGGGGTCCATTAGAATTTACTCCAACTACGATGCCATAGCCATACATGGAGTCTTCCAATCTGTTTTGAAAAGTAGAGAACAGGACGTGACCTCCAAAAGTCAGAGTGACGACGAGTGTCTCCGAATTTCATTTTGCTCTGTTGTTTAATGGAAATGGCGTCCCAATGCTAATTCCGCAAGTGGTTTGCCCGTCTGTCTGATGCCATGCTCCCAAATTAAGACTGCCTCTAACTTTAAATCCAGTGCCTAACGTATCTGCGCCATCTTCTGTAATTTCATTTGTGCTAATGTTGTGAATTCTTGTAGATTTAGTCCAAGGGTTGTATGGGTTGTGTGTGCCAAACCATGCCATGTACTGACCATACCCACCTGACATATCCCCCCACAACATCCACTCTGGCTTGTTATTGGTATGAACATATGCGCTATCTGTACCGCTAACATTTTTATAACTGTAAAGTGCAACAAGATCGTTTTCTGCGAATACAATGTATCGGTACGTCCCAGTAGGAGCCGCGCTTTTAACGATGGCGTTTGAGCTAGTTACGTCTGCATAAAATTTAGAGCTTTGCTGGCCTTCAGAACCACCTTGTGCAAGCCGCATATTATTGCTTGCTGTCATTGCTGGATGAAACCAGAACCATCCATCATGGCTCGATGTAGCCTCAGAACTTATAAGAATAGAAAAACGACTTGTTGGACTGGTTAAACCATGTGCGCCAGTGCTGTCACCACCGCCGTTAGTATGTGAAATTGTTCCAGTAGCAATTCCTGTCGATGCACCAGTTGCTATTGCACAGCCTGTCCAATTGTTTGATCCAGATAAAGTTGGAAATGAATTTTTTCCAAGAACGCCATCATCACAAAAAGGAATATAATTTGATGAATCATCGCTGGCGTAAAAAATTCGTTGCTCACTCGCATCACGATTATAAAGGATACTAATCCAGTTGCTAAAACTGTGCGCTGACTCAGTCGTAGATTTAATATTTGCTTCCGTTGCATTTGTCGTAACGATTGCGTCAGCCAAAGCGCCAGTGTAGCCAGATGTTAAGTTAGCAGTATGAAGTGTCTTATAACTTGTGTCAGTCGGCGTATATCCATTTTGACCAAAGTCGAGAGTGACGTTCGACCACTCCAGAAATATCACAAAGACCGGATTGTCTGCACTGATGTTCGTAATGGTTGAACCAATCTGCGAACCGTTGGTGTAAACTTTGATTGTGTTGGCATCCACATCAACCAAGATCTCTGCGTAGCCGCCCGCACTTAATTTGGTATGTCCTGATGAAACTGACGAACCGCTATCATAAATTTCAATGTCAGAAGCATCTTGGTATAGACCATCAAATGTAGAATCTTGAAATGGTCCACTTGGAGTTCCCGGGTATGTCCCGTGCTGTCCAACTCCAAATGCTAACCACGTTCCATAATTATAGGTCATTTTTGCAGCCCATTTACCGCTGCTTGGGATAGGAATCGTTGCTACTGCATGTCGCGCATTTCCGCTGCCTGTGTTTGTGCTGTTAGCAGTTAAATTTCCATTAGATAGATCGGCTGAAACAAAACCTGAGACATTATAAATAGGATTAAGTGTGGAGTAGTTTCCAATATTATTATCAGCATCATCAGTGCAGGTGTCGGTGACTTGCTGCGCTGCCGTCATGCTGTTGTCGGTGAAGTGATTTCCGTTGCCAGATACGTCAGTTCCAGCGCCGTTTCCTGTGCCGGGGGCTACTTTAAAATCGAGGTAAAATCCGTTAGTTCCAAAGGTTAATCCAGATGGATCAACTGGAACCCACACTTGGTTTGAATCAAACTCACCTACATCAGTTGGACTAAGTGCTACCTCTGCCAAAATTACTTCAGCCAAATACCCAGCAAATGGGTGATTTGCCGAATATGACAGTCTGCCAATTCGGTGCGCTACGTTATTATTAACGCTGCCATCGACGCCTGATCCTTGATAGGAGGGGCTTCCACTGTAAGACTGTTGCACACCATTGACGTATAATTTTGCTCGATTTGCAGCAGTGCCTTGCGTTGAGTCGCGAACAAAAAGTACGTGCATCCATGCAGTCGGATCACGATATGATCCGGCGCTTTTAACGTCCAAACTTGTGCTACTGCTGATATCATCAAAGATGCTTAGTGTGCTATCATTGTCCGACGATGCAAACCCAATACCAAATCGATTTGCAGATGAAGCTCCTGCCGTGAATATCTGTTGTTGCGTAAATGTCGACCGTTTTACCCAACAACTAAATGACCAAGTATCTCGATTTGACGCACTGCTTGGAGTTCGTTCAAGGTAGTCAGAAGAGCCATCAAACCAGACAGCGTTTTCGATGGTGTACCCACTGACCCCCGTCGGGATCAACGCTGGAAAGATGATGGACGCGACCATTAACTGACCGCCAAGCTATTCGTCACCACCACGCTTGTTCCGTCAAAGGAATAATAACTTATTAAATAGTTCCCTGCTGCTGATACAGTAGCCAAAAAGTTTTCATCGCATTTAACTTCGGAACCTTTTGTAATGGCGTGGCCGCTTCCATTTACCAAATAAATCAAACCGCCCTGACCCGCTGTCTCATTTGTAAACTCAATTACGTCAGCGCCAGATGGCGTCCAGTTAAAGTTGTTACCGGCGTTCATATCGAAGCTGCCATCGCTGTCTGTCACTGGCGTTGAGCGTTGTGATCCTGTCCATGATTGATCGTTAGTAAGGTCAATCGTAATTACTGACCCTGTCTTAGTAATACCACTACCTGCCGTAATCTGACTTAACAGAGTGCCAACCCAGTTATCAGGTGAGTTATCGTCAGCAACAAAAATGATGTTTGAATCAACGTCAGTTAGAGTGATGTTACTTGCAGAACCATTTAATGTATCCGAGCCAGTTCTTTGGAAGATCAAACTGTTTGATGCACTCGTTTTCTGAAACGCAAACTTTGTACCTTCACTAGTGCCAATTGCTGGCAGCGTCACAGTGATATTGTTAGATGACGTATCACAAAGATAATATGTGCCATCTGCACTTAATGCTGGTGATAGAGTAGCAGCCGACTGGTTTACAATTGTAGAATATATCTGTCCACTAGCGGCAGCAGTTGCGCTACTGGCGGCAGCGGTGGCAGATGCAGCGGCTTTCGCCGCATGGTGTAATGCCGAATAGCTGGACCCTGTGACCGCACTGTCTTCAGCAAGAACAGCCCAATCTTTAGCAGAGCCATCAGCTACTGTTGTTCCTAAAGCCCATTCCTTTGCTGAATAGTTTGTCCCATCAACAGTACCCCCAGTGGTCTGCGCCCAATCTTTAGCAGAACCACCAAGTGTAGAACCTGTCATCGAAGCCCCTTGCGCCCAGTTCTTGGCGCTTCGATCATTGGTGCTTGCACCGTTAACTTGATCTGTATCTTGCGCCCAACTCTTCGCGGATCCCCCAGTGGAACTCTGAGTACCTTGAGCATATTCTTTAGCAGAATACGACGTGCCATCAACCGTACCGCTAGTTTCGGTTGCCCACTCCTTCGCTGCGCCGGCACTAGAAGTATCCGTTACTCCAGTTCCACCTATTGCCCAAGCCTTGGAGCTATAGTCACTCCCAGTTACTACACCGTCTACCTTATTAGCGTAGTTACCAGATAACGTAGCAGAAGTAGCTGCACTCGTTGCAGAAGTAGACGCACCTGATGCTGACGTTGCTGCTGCCGAAGCTGAAGATGCAGCGGCTGTAGCATTGGTAGCAACTGTTGCTACTTGTGCATCTGTGTATGCTTTAGTGCTGGCATCTTGAGCGCCAGTAGGGTCAGTGACATTCGTGATGCGTTTACTGCTTGCATCCCATTGCAGGGTAGATGAACTTTTCCCGATAGTATCTCCAGCCGTATCTACAGCTTCTTGAGCAATGTAAAAGGCTTGGAGAGAATCTGTATCTAGGTCTTCCTCGGTTAACGTAGAGGGTTGAGTGTAGTCTACCAAACGAGAGGTCTGTGAGGAGTTACGAGATATTCTTATAACGGCAGCAGAAGCGGGAGCGGATGAGAACGTAGCCGTAGATCCAGCCACTGTGATCGTAGTTGATGAACCATTTACGGTAGCTGTAACATGAGAGGCATCTATGTAGGAAAATGGTATTGAGTAGGCTGTGGTACTTCCGTTACCTGTGTATTCAACGTAACTATTCGCCATCAATCATCTCCCCAAGCTAATCTCCATCCAGCTTCTAAATAAAATAAGTTTCGATACGGCGTTAACCGTTTACCTTTTTCGTAAATTTTCTCCATGTCTCCTTGACTCGTGTAGTAACCCAGCGTCCCTAGTTCTTTCAGTGTCGAAATAGACGGTCCCGCAAGTGACTCGTACCAATTCTGTTGAGCGAAACGGCTAGGCTGTGTGATCTCTATGCCCATCTCTTGTAAGTGGGGAGCCATAAGTTTCATCCCAGCGTTAGAGTAGGGAGCAACCCAAGCCAACAAACCGCTACGGTCTATTGCTTCATACATCCATGTTGCGGGTTCATCTCTAGGATCAGGTAAGTCTTTACCTTTGATCATACCTTCTCTTACAGCATACGCCATTGTTCCCGTTCCAAGGGACCATGTGATTGCCATTAGTGCCGCTGGTAGGTCACCGTGGAATGCTTCGTCTCCTAGATTCCTCACGAATTTATTAGCAGCGGCAAATCCGAAAGAGTTAAATTGGAATAAGAGTTGTCCCATTTGAGTCGAATGAAACATTGGGAGGTCTGCAATACCGGGGGTGATTACCGCTCTGTCCGTTGATCGCTTTAAAGCAGCACTCAGAGCGTAGACAACTTCAGCCCCACCAAATACCTTATCGTCCATCCATTTGTCTGTGTCAGGCCAACGAAACTTCAGACCATCTACCTGTTCATCAAAGCCGTACTTCTTTGTTAGATTGTCGATGCGTCTGAGCATGTCATCAGAGATACCAAGTTCATTCCATCTGTAGTTACCTGATCGTCTTCCTCGTGCCGCAAGTTTCTCTCCTCGGTTTAATCTTGCAGCATCATCTAAAAGATTACCGAGAACAACATGACCTGTGACAAACTTGTGACGTGAGTTCCACCAGTGCATAAGGTTAAAAATATTCATTTGGTTAGACATGTAGTCTACCGTTGCATCGACTCCCGCCGAGATTGATCGGGTTTTACCCATGCCAAACCCACGACGACTAGCTTCATCAAGTCCATATAACTTCGCCATACGTTGGTGGGACATCGTGCCTTCAGCGCCATACAGCATGAACGCGAGTTCACGGTTGTTCATTCCCTTGGCTTCTTTAGCAAGTCTTCCAAAGCCTGATGCCATCGCTTTGAAGTGGGGAAGCGCACCATGAGAAAACGAGACTGTTGCTAAGTCTGTCAAAGAGGCCAACATGACAGACCCCATAAAGCGTAGGAAGTTTCCACGGCGTAACATGCGACCAGCAAACAAAGCGCCATCGCCGTGATTGCCGTGTTTATCGATGTTTAACAATCGTTGACGAAGATTATCAACGGCTTTACTAACTAGTTCTTCATCCCTGTTTATCTTAGCTAACTCGTCTCCACTCTTACCTTTGCGAAGTTCTTTAAACTCCGCTTTAACCCTCTTCATAGGATTGGCAAGTTCTTCAAACTTGAGAAGTTCTTCGTTCTTTCCAGTGTACTTACCGAAGAACTCTGTGAGCGCAATACGACCTCCCATGTCATCAGCGTATCTCTTAGATAAGAGCGTGAGGTCTTTCATTAAGAACTCTTCAAAGAGATCTAGTTGGTCTGGCTCGATAAATATCTCACGGCTTTCCATCCGTTTTGATTTGCCAATTTTGAATGAGCCTTGTCGGACAAATCCATCTTTATGTAGACCGGGGTGTTCTCCTTTAGCGAGTTTATCTACAAGCTCAGTTGCGAACTCTTCCAGCCCCTCTGCATCATCAGCATACCTATTAGCAAATTTAATCTTAAAGGCATCTATAAGAGCCTGTGGGTTATTTATAATGGCTTGTTGGTCCCACACTTGGGGCAGATAAGAAGTTATCTTCTGGTCAGCTTTGAGTAGTCCGACCTTTACCGCTCTCTCGAACATCTCTCTGTAGAAGTTATTGTATCCACGAGATGCTTTCTCCACGGCTTTTACAATGTCAGGGTCTAAGGAAGACGAGAGTTTTCCACCGCGCATGTGGCGCTGCACCAACAAAGCAAATTCTGCGAGACTAAGAGCGTTCTCGTTTATCTTTACACCAACAGAAGCAGCAGCTTCCTTTGCGTCAGATGCGTATTTAGCAGCTACGGCAGATTTAGCGCCTTGTGCTTTACGAAGTTCTTCCCACGCTAACACCATGTCCTGTTCAGCCGCCATCTGTCTGGCGTAAACGGACATATCTTTCCATAACTCAACGGTGATGTTACGGGCTTTTCCCGCTGCCATCTCAGTAGTGCGTAGTCCCATCTCAGCCATACTGGTAAGTAAATTACGTGCTTCATTCGAGGACGTGTGGTTAGCAACTGTGGTAGGCGTTCGCATCCAACCAATTTTATCTTGGGTCCAATCAAGCGCTCGTCCTATAGGGTTCTTTTTTATAGTAACGCCTTCTCCCGTCTTGAACGTCGGGTGATCTACCCCAGCCTCATCAAGTTGCTCGGAGACACTCTTACGGATCGAGAGTACAGTCTCAGAGACATCATCGTGTGGACCTAGTTGATCCTCACGTAATGGATTCTTGGGGTTATCAGGGTGAAGGAAATGAGACTTTGATGCAGACGATAAGTACCCACCTAAACCACCAATACCACCTCCAAGCACAGTGCCTATACCTATAGCCATCATTGACTCATAAGTTGTCCTTGCCCGTTGCTGCATGTGGTGAAAACCTTCCTCGACGGCAACAACACCACCGACTTGTGCCGCTGTTCTAATAGCCTTTGCAGCAACACTTGCTTTACCAGCCCAACCAAAGATTGGGATGAACGTGGAGGGATCGAGAAGACTAGCGCCCATGCCTACCGCATAGTCCCAACCTTCTGTGTTCTCTATGATGCGGCGGTTTTCTAACTCACGTCGCAGGGAGTTGGCTATGGCTTGAAACTGTCGTGGTCCCTGTGCCTTGCCGAAGTGACCATCAAGGATGTAAGACTCTAGATCGCCAAAGTCTTTCTTGTTAGTTTCGTAATATTCATATGGATTAAAGTTTAGGTCTGGCGTTTCACCAGAATACTCGGAGCGTTCTTGTAAGAAACTTTTAGCATCTCCGAGTAACGTCTCATTAGTCCACCACGCTTCAAAGACTTCTCCGCTTGTCAGATTTTCTTTTGGTACGGTGTACCCCGGCAACATCGGACGAGAAAGGCGTTCTATAGAGGACTGTCTGGATAGCTCCATCTCCATCTCTAAGACAGAGGACATCAATTAAGTTTCCCTAAGTTGATTCGCCATTTGATTTTTTCATCGTCTGGATCGCTCTCAAGAGTAACCCTGTCAGGTTGTCCTATGTAGTTACGCACCCACCCATAGATTCCTTCTGATCGAGATTTGCCAAGAAACTGTTCAATGTCATAGGTATCCGTAAGGATTACATTACCGTCTTTATCGGTAGTGAGGGTTCCTTGCCCTATGGTCATCGCCATGTCTACGTTGGCATCAAGCATCGTCATCAATCCTAATTTTAAAAACCCCATAGGGGTCTTTGGATAGGTCTTATCAGCTTCCTTCACGCCTTTCTTATGCCCAATTATTCCAGCTATTGGAGCGCCAAATAGGTCATTACCGTAATCACTCCATGTAATATGTTTCTTTCCTTTTGATAGGGCGGTCTTAGCTAAAGCTCTCAAGGCAATAAAACTTCTGATCTTAATGTCTTTTTCTGTCATAACTTTTCGACCTACTTTCATTCCCGCCATACCTTTTAAGACAAAGTCACTGAACAACATTTCACTGGAGTCTGTGGGCGTAACAAAACTAACAACCCCCTGTGCGACATGGGCCAAAGCTGTTTCACCATGATCTTTCATAGCCGCCCAGCCTTCAGTAGACCAAAGACGTAACGCTTCTTGACCTTCTTTCGAGGTCGGAAGTTTACCATTAGGATTAACAGCCGCCATTGCCTGACCAGCTTGTGCGGAACTTATTGGATTTATAGCTGCTAAAAATTTATCTAATGCATCTTTTTTTGGAAGACTAGCAGTAGGCCCAAATAACGACGGTTGTGTCTTATTGTTAGACAATACATCTGAGTGACGATCCATTCGGTTTTGAATGCCTTGAATATCTTTAGCGTTACTTCTATGTTTAATCTCATAGATCGCGCTGTCCCAATCGCCTTTCTTTACAGCCTTATAGAACTCTGTTGTTGGTCCAACAAAAGTACCACCACCTTGATATGCAAGGTTTACGATTGTTGCTCTTTGTTCTTCTGTAAGATCTATATCTTTATACCACGTAGAGACGTGGGATTCTTTCTCAGCGATTACTGCCTCAAACACAGCGTCCATTTGAGGCTCGGTGAGTTCTACAGTTTTCTTACTCTCGTCGTCGTATTTTGCTTCCTTCATCAACAACTTGTACTTGTCTTCACCTATCATCTGCATGAGTGATGTCTTAACCACAGGGTCTTTCAGATTAAATCCGACACCAACGCTAGGATTATCATTAGTGTCTAGGTAGGCTTTCGTTCTAATCCCCTCATCACTGTAGATACTGGCGTTCCTCTTAGCGATATACGTATCTTCAACTGGAGTACTTATCGGTTGATTAGGAAGCCCACCTTTAGATTTCTTTTTATCATCGTGAGCTTTCTCAACGACTGTCATAAGTTCTTCAACGGATGCTATTTTCTCAGGGATATCATGCTTTGTGACATTAACAGCGTCACTTATTGTCCCGTCACGTTGACCCTGTCTCATTACTGTATGAGCTATGTTCGATAACTCGGTTTGAGTCTCGACCTGAGAAACACGGTCATTACTTCTTTCTAATGCTTTTTTCCGCATAGCATTACCGACAGGTTTGTTTGTAATCCCGTACCCTAACGCATTTGAGTTTTGCTCTATAAACCCACCTTTCTTCTCGTACTCATCACGGGCTTCTTTTGGTGTCATATTTTCGTAGTCGATACCCCCAAGACCCATTCGTATTTTTTCCATCCAACCTAATGCTTGTCCTTCTTTTTTAAGACGAGCCAGTTCATCTTGATCAGCTTTCCTAGCTTCATCAGGCGTCAGTACTGTGCTGTCGTACTCTAAGGAATACGACACGTTCCCATTGGCTTCATGTCTAGGGATGAGACTAAAACCTATGTCGTACCCGTGTTCTTCGTTAAACCCCCGAACGAACTCGGTGATCGTAATTAAACCACCGTCCTTCATAGCGTCAGAGAAGGAGGACACAGGTGTAAACGAACCTGTCTCATTTATTGGGTGTCGATCCGATACTATTTTCAACGTCTTATCGCCTTGCGTTAGAACCTGTCCAACACCAAAGCGAACTCGTGTACCATTCTCTGCAATAACTCCACCGCTGCCGTGTTTACGTGACAGTGGGTTTTCTATATCTAATGTATACGTTCCATCCTTTGGCATCACAGAATCAATAAAGTTAGGTGCATCCTGTTGGGGAGCCGAACCCCCAGCTAGAATTTCTAAAGATGCTTTGGGATCTACTTTTTGGGTTACGACTTGTTTAGTCGCATCCTTGAAACCATCTACACCCATCTCACCATCTTCGGACTTTCTAAACAGAGAGTCGTTCTGTTGTTTAGATGGAGTATTGTTGGGAACTAGTCGGACATTCTCTCCTTTAGAGTCAGGTACTAAGTGATACCTCTCAGGAATATCCGCTACGACTTTCTCTAATGTCTCTTTAATAACGTCTTTAGTTACGTCTTGATCAGTTACAGCAATTTCTCTTTTGATATCTCCAAGAACTTCATCCGTTAAAGCCGCTGGAATCTGAGCGTTTTCTAACCCATCAACGTCTCGTATTACTTTTCTGATCCTGTCGTGTTCCATTAATTTCGTTGAGCCAGATTGATTTCTGACGGCCCTAGCTATATCTCTATCATCTATAGCGTCTAAATTCTTCTTAACACTGTCAGGGGAGTACTTCGTGATGGCTGCTACCACAGCATCGGCGGGGTTAACTCCAAGTTGTGTGGCGTTTTCATACGAATCATATATAGCTAATGCGTGATCCCCAAACAGGCTTTTAATCTTCGGACGTGATATCTTTGAATTCGTAATAGTCTCTAATGATCGCATCGCAGAGGTTTGGGCGAACTGAGTGGAAGGATCGTCAGGTTTACCCAAAAGATTTTTAGACGTTATCGAATCTCGAATAGTGGCATTTTGATTTGGGAAGTCTTTCCCGTGACCAGCGTTTAATAATCGGGAGTACATCTGACCCCCTGACGGACTACTGAAGGCGTTTGTACCATCAAGTTTTTTTATTAACTTACGATCATAAAAAGCGCCTTTCCCCCAGTTTGTTAACGCTGTCATAGGAGCGCGGTCTTTAATCATCTTATTAACGGCTTTAATTGTAGCAGCGTAAGCGGTGCGTACACCGTCGTTAACATTCTTAAATTCTTTTACCTTACTACTTCCTAAGAGCCTGATGACTTCGGGGACAGTTGCGGTGCCATCAGCTAATGCGGTCTGCATGTTCTTAATTTCTTGAGTTACACCTTCGGCTTGTCGTTTAAAATATTCATTGGTTACCTTACTCGCTTCCCCAGACAACTTCTGAAATGCTTCGGGATGTAGTTGAGCGAATGTCTGTGTCCCATCTCCTAACTCTGGGTCAGTGGCTAGTTGCCCTAGAACGTGACGTATCGTTCCACCGCTGTCCTTCGCGTGTTTCGCAGCATCAAGAACATGCCCAACCACGATGGCTTTCAGTTGTCCTTCTGTTGCAGTGCCGGGGTACAACTTACGTGCTTCGGTGATGTATGTTCCTATAGTGCCGTGGTTTAAAATTTTATTGATAGAACCCGCTGGGTTAAGGTTCTGCCATTCTCCGTTGCTATCTAACGTGACACCCATTGCATCGTAAATGCGTGATTTAAAGTCTACACGTAGTCTCTCTTCATCAGCGCGAACTACATTGGTAATATGTTCGTCCATCGCTGGTTTAACTTTGTCACGAAGAGCGGCTACGAAGTACGTCTCGTAGTCTAACTCCATGCCTTCAGTGATGTTGCTAACATGGTCAGCGAAGTGTTGTGTAAAGTTTGTCCCTAATGGGAGATTATTCATCTCTTCATTGTACAGAGAGCCAGCTTCAGAGGCATGGTTTATCGCACGTATCTTGAGACGAGTATCGTAGTAGTCTCTATCGTTAAGAAGAGATTGATCTTGGAGTCCCGGCATATTTGTAGTCTTTCGCTCACCGGGATTCTCTAATTCATCTACACGGGCTTGAGCTTGTTGTCTTTCATTCTCTTCTTTAATTTCTACAAGGTTCTTACGGTGTTCAACTTCAGCAATATTCATTGCGGAACCACTAAGACTCTTAAAGAAATTATTAACATCACGACCCATGCCTTCTAGACGTGAGGCAATCCCAGCGCCGACTTGAGAAGCTCCCTCCATTGGGTTGTAAGAGACGACACCACGCCGGGGTACGACAACATTCTGGACAGTAGGAGCGGAGCGTACATTGACGGTCCCGGTGGTTCTACCCACACGTTTCTGCCTAATTCCAGTTGCCATAAATTACTCCTATGATGTTTTAATGTTGGCAGCTATTTGCTGCATCGACTTGTTCTGATAATATTGCGTTCCAATCTGAACGGAACCTCCGACCACTTGGAAAAACGCCTGACGATTAGCAGCAGCGGTTGCTAACTTCTGATTGACGTTAGCTGAATACATAGCGAGAGAAGCGTTGTTATAAGTACGCTTTTGATTTTCAACTACTTGTTGTTTATCAGCTTGTAGCGACTCAACTCGTTTCTTTACGTCTCGATCCATACGAGCGGCATCGAGTTCATTGAAGTAATACAACTGCTGTGTTTGACGTAAGAACGTCGTGGTCCCTAACTGTCCTCTCTCAGCAGCCAAAGCTACAAGCTCTGCTGACTCACGATCTGCACGACGAGCGTCGTCTGATTTCTTCTGTTCTCCAAGAAGACGTGTCTCTTCTTGTTGATCAGTAAGGGCAGCTTCTGCTGACTCTCGGACTTTCTCAGCATTAGCTATCGCAGCTTCTGCTTCCATCCTTGCCATGTTGGCTTGGGCTTGAGCCGCTGCCCTTTGATGTTGCATTTGGGAGAAAGCACCAAGGGCATTGATTCCCATTGAGGCCCACATAAGTTGGGTCATACTTAATCCCATTATTCTTGCCTCGTGATCTCATTAAAGAAACCAACAAACGACGCACTGTTAATCGTAGAGGGGAGGTGACTGTCATTAACTATTTCTATCTTCACAGTGTCTCCTCTCGATTTCACAGGGAACTGCCATGTGTCTGTCAGTAACGCTGGTTTACCAATGATGTTTGATGACGACCCTAAGATACGTCCTGTCATAGTGTAGGTTTTCGCTGTGCGTGCGTCTGCCGTGACTACCGCTTGGAAGTACCCTGTGTCGGTAAAGTACACACGCATGGTGCGTATTTGATAACGTCCACGGATAATAGATGAGCCATCAGATTCTCTGACGTATTGCCGTGAGAACTCCACACGCATCTCATAAGGCACACCGAAAGTAGCAGCGGAAGCGGAAAAGTTTCCAACGGCTGTGATGGTTGTACTACCACTATATGTTAGTGCTAATTTTTTCCCGGCATTAGTACCAAAAGCAGAAGGAAGTATCCCTTGGACTGTCGAGTTATGATTATAAGGAAGCGTCCAAGTTGTTAGTCCAGTGCCAGCGGAGTAAGAACCAGTGAGATTAACTCTACCGTCCAACATGATTGCATGACCAAGAGTAGCGTCAGCAACCTCAGTCATTAATGGAATACGTTCAATAAAGAATGCACCATTACGATTTACGAAGAGATATAGATTACCGTCAATAACACCAATGCCGTGTATCTTGGTGCAGTTAACATCCCACTTAGTCCACGCACTTTGAGCTTTTTCAGCGCCATCGAAGTACACACTGTAAACATAGAGTTCATCAAAGTTTCCATCTGATGCAGCAACATTAGTTACACAGAACAGACGACCTGTCGTTGGATCGCCAACCATCATCGTGACATCTGACGGAATGTACCCTTCTGCATGTTTAGTTATATCAATAGCCACGTTGGTTAACGTGTCGTCTTCAACGAAGTACTCATAGATCACAGAGTTCGCACCTGATTTCCCAGCGAAATAAAGTTCATCACCAAGAGCCACAGGTTTACTGAGATTGTCTGTAGAGTAGTTGGTAGCAAGATCGACAACAGCAGCAGAGGGTGTGAGCGTACCAGTTGACGACAATTCAAACTGCGCTCGGTCTGAAGATAAGAACAGCGTCTTCCTAAACGGTATCGCCCAACGGAGAAGTGTAACTTTTGTTGTACTTGCGGCTACATCGATAGGGTCCGTATCAAGAACCTCGGCAGCTTTATCAGGCCACAAATTAAAGAAGTCACCTGATTGTGAGAAGAACACGTTTTCATCAGCTAACAACCCAAGTCGGTTTTTAAAGAAGAACGCATCCGACATCTTCTTGCCAATGAACTGTGGGTTTGGGACAGATACACCGTCTCCCACACCTCGTGATGTCCAAGTAATTGTTGAGGCTGTCCACGAGCCATCCGCATTACGAACAATCTTATGCGGCATAGTAGTGGCATCAAAGGAGTTAGCAACAGAGGGATCAACAGTCTCTGTCCACGCTTGGGTGTCGTCATCGAAGACAACAAAGTAGTCATCGAAATCACTGGCGGTGTTGGTCACACCATAGACACCTACAGCGCCTCCTACGGTTAAATCACCGAATGTATCTACATAAGCGATAACACATGGAGTTACGGCGGCATCATCATCATGGCTGGCAGCAGAGGTGGAGCTTGCTCCCCGGGAACACCCTGTTAAATCATTAGAGCTAATACCAGTGTACGTTATTTTTTCTGTACCAATTAAAACAGCACCCTTGGTAGGGAACCCAGTCGTACTGGTCAGCGTGATAGTCGTAACACTATTGTTGATAGCTCCATCTAACGTAGTAGCTGTTGCTGCCGACATAGCCGTCGTCTTAGTACGATTAACGACAATCGTATAATCAGCTATAGTGACAAATGCTAAATCGTTTTGTGGATCAGACGACGTGAGATATGTCGTTATATCTGAACTGTACGAGTTAACAGTCTTAGCTACATCATTAACAACATCGTAAACTTTTAGTACGCCAGCATTATCTACGAGGAGAATATACTGTTCTGACGGGTCACGATCTATAGGGTGGAAAGCATAGGTTCCACTGCTGGCTAAACCAGTTACAGTAACAGCATTCTGAGATGCTGGACGTTTTTCAAATCCTCCAGTTACAACAGACAACAACGTATTATTAGCTTCTTGAACTTGAGAGGTAAGCCTTACGTTATGTGGTTGTCTGGATACACCATTGAACAGCGCCTTAATCGGCTGCTCGATGAGCTTACCCATTAGTACCCATATAGACGATTGTTACGTCTCTTTGTTACTTTATAAGAGTACTCATTGTCATAAAGAACATTTGCGTCTTCACGTTCAGCTTCGTCTTGGAGAAGATGAGCATAGGTTTCTTGTTCCCTACGTCGCGTGAAGCCATCCATAGCTACACTAGAGAGAACGACTTCTTGAAACTCTCTTGCCGCTCTGGCGGCTATGTATCTTTGAAGAGAATAAGTTAGGTCTGTGAATTCTTGTTGAATTACAATGTCTACGTATAATGAATCGTGATCATTATCTGTGGCAGAGGTCCAAGTTAAGGATTGGTTCTTAACGTCATACAGGTAACTACCACGAGGTACAGCGTTGATGTATGCGTGTTCGTCTACCGTGTCTACAGTCAGTGTATCACTAGGTAGTGGAAATTTATTATCAACATCTCTGGTAAGTTTATAGATCCTCTCTCGGTTACAATGCCAGCCTATCGACTGAACATCTTTATTCGTTTGGTTAAAGACACGTTCAGCGGTCTCTGCATCCGCTAAACCACTTTGTAGAGAGGACACAGGATTTTCGCCAATCGCATCTAACATGAGGTTTACTGCCTCAAGTACAGTCATGCTCATTAGCTTCTCCTAAATAAACCAACACAAAGGCATTACATTCGGAACATGATAAGTTAGTTACAAGAACTCCTTCAGAGTCGTCATCTCCTCCCCATATAAGTTCAGAGTCGCAATGCCAGCATTTCATGTGTTTTCCTTTTCAAAATAAAAAAAAGGCACTCCCACGTTTTCACATGAGAGTGCCTAATTTCCCACAGGGGCTTACGAAGTCTTAAATTCAACCGCAAGCTCTGGACGCAAAGTTCCATGACCGACCGCCATCTTGGCAACCATGAAATCTTCTTGTCTACGGACATCCCGCTCAGTCTCCATTGCGAGGTCCATAAGTTTCAACGTACCCACAGCTTCTGGACACCACATGATGCCAGTTGTCGTGGAGTAGTTGGCGCGATAGTCTGAGTACACAGACGTGTCGGACGTCTCGTTAGCCGTTGGCATGAGATTAGAACGAATGATGGTAACACCATCGATCATAATCATTCCACCACGACCAGCGACACCGCCAGCTTGTTCACCGTAATCACGGTTCAAGACGAGGTAGCCATGTGAAGAATCCACAGCGTACTTGATAGCGTCAAATACGTCGGCATTCACCACGAGATAACGAGGCATGTCGTCAGGTACGTTGTTGTTGAACAGCGCAATGTTGGCTTCACGAATATGGTCAATCCATGACTTACCCGTAGTACCAGCGATAGAACTGTTAACAAGCGCAGCGTCTGTGATGACGTTACCAGCCGGGAACGGACCATCAGCAGAGGTTCGAGCCGCAAGAACGATCTGACGTAGAACATTCTTGTCAAACTCACGAGCCAAAGCACGACCAAGTTCAGCAGAGAACTCAGACGTAACATCGAAGTGCGACATCTTCTCATCGAGGTCATAGATCGCAGTGTGGGCTACAAGCAGTCCATCAATGGTGATCGTGATCTCGGTGGTGTCGATGTCGTTACCTAGAAGTTGCTTTCCAGCCGAAGTATATTCCGCTGTTGCTTTCCAAGTTTTCGGGAATTGTGCCGACTTCCCGAACTCGATGTTGCGAACGACGTGCTTATCGAGGGTTACCACTTGTTCCGTATAGGCAGTAAGAACCTCACCTCCAAAGACTTTGAGAAATAGATTTCTGTCGTCAGAGGTACTCTGCCCATAACCGAAACGTGCGGGAGTGCTAGTTACACCAGCCATTATTCAGTCCTCCCTTAACCTAATAGACCAACGGCGGCGGCTGTAGCCAGATCACCATTCGTCGCGTTAACGGTAGCACTCGTCACAGGAATGTAATGAACCTTCACAGGCCCAGTGAATGCTACCGCATTAGCTGAGTTGCTTGAGTTATAAACATTGCCGTTTGAACGAGCGAAGTTTGAATTAGTGACAGAGATAACTCCGACACCACATTCCCATTGGACTGCACCAGCGGCATTCTTGCCCATTGCGGAATACCAGACAGTATCACTGTCTGCAATCGTAGCGGTGGTTTCACGGTCAGTCAGTTTACCGCAACCTCCAAGTTCAATACCTCCAGTAGGAAGCGTTGAGGAGTTTGCGTGACCCGCCTGTACCAATTCACCAGCGCCGACAAAATCATGGATATGTGCCATGACATTCTCCTTACTAGTTGGTTAGTAGTTGGGTGGTTGGTGACCTTTTCCGTAAGATTGTCCACCGTAGTGGGTCAGAGGTATTGGTCTATCCCGAAGGATTCTTAAAAGTTCGATCTTCCTACTCGGAGTCGAACTTGATTTCTAAATGCTGGATCAGACTTATATCGAGGGTCTGACATAGCTTCGATCATTTGTTGTTTTGAGGGGAAAGCCGCTCCGCTAACACCAGACATTTCTCCTTCAACCAGACTAGGAGCGCGGCTATTCTGATCAGAAGCCACGCCGTCCACTTGGCTGGATACACGGAGAGAGTCGATAGCCATCCTCCAATTCGGTGAATTAAGCATGTCATTATAATTATTTACTTCCTCCTCACTAAGATTACTTCTCGCCCAATCGAACATAGCGTTTATATTTTCCTCTCCACCAGCGTACTCAATAGTACGTTGTTGAGAGAACTCTTGACCTACGCTGTGAAGCTCAAGGTAGTTATTAATAATGTCATCAGGAATACCAGCGGCATTTAATGACTTACGATGATCGTCAGATAATTCATTGTTTACTGCAAAGTCCGAGGAGATCTTGTCCCAATCGAGCGAAGGTTGTTCAGTAACATTTTTAGATACACTCTCAGAGGGAGACTCATCGGAGGAGGTTTTCTGTTGCTCCAATCTATACTCAAGTTCCTTGACATGATTAGACCAATCATACGCACCAGTCTCCTTATTATAAAATTTATCCATACCGTTCTCAGGCATCGGTGGAGTCTCTGCTGTAAAACTTTGTGCGTTTGTGTCTTCACTTGCAGCCCCTTCAAATCGCTGCACCATCATCTCGTTATATTCGGGAGTGCCTTTTTCTGGTGCTACCTCAACTTGTGCTTCTTCACTCATTCATTTGTCCTTCAATAGCGGGTGCGACCTGTTCAGCCATTTGCATCATCTGACGTTGCTGCCTGAGTTGGGCAGCTTCTTGTTCAGATCGCACCACTTGTGGGAGTCCTAAACCATTGAATGCACGTGTCAGTAACTCTGGCATCTTCACGTAATCCAATGACATCTCTGGCCCAAGCATTTGCACAATCTGTGCAGCGGCTTGAACTTTATGAACGTCTTGCTCTCTCCCAAGTGCTGACAGTCCTGTTGTAATTTGAGGTTCAATAAGATCTTCTTCAAACGGAGGCAGCGCACCTTGTTCGATCATCTGAATCATCAGACGCTCAAGTCTCTTACGCTGCATTTCTTGTGACATGGTGGAGTAGACACCCCCTAACGTACCTTCAAGTTCTTCCGCTAACATGCGAAGCTCTGTAGCCGTCACACGTTCAGCGTCTCTCGTCATTCCACTGTTAAGTAAGAATGCTGAAGATAGAACTTGGGTTAATCGTTGAACTTCTTGTGCTGCAATTTGTAGTCCAGTGACATTGGTAAACTGCAACATTGAGGTGTCTTCTGGATTACCTACCACTACCTCACCGTTATTAGCTTCAGCAATACGGCGGCGAAGGTTTGCGCCAGAGGCGTTGGGACGGACCATATAAATATGGCGAGACGCCATTGTCGATCCATCAAGTAATGACTTCGCCATCCCATCTAGAGCTACGAGATCAGGGTAATGCTCTTCAATTTTACCCCGTCCATAATCTTCAGATGGAACCAAAGCCCAGCGTAATGGTATAAAAGGAAGTACGTCGTAAACACCTTGAGAGTTAGGTACGATCTGTTCCTCAATCTCCTGTTGGATTTCGTACTGACCTTTGTCGTTGCGTCTAATCCATGTGTACATATCGACATACTCATGGCCTAACTGTGTCTTAACTGTAGTCTCAATCGGGGAATTTTCGGGGGAGATTTGTTGGTGGAGTATAATCTCTTTTACTGCACCTGTGAGATCACGCTCGACAACATATTGATCTAATCGATAAACACGAAGTTGATTATCTGGCCCTATGTATTCAAGGGCATTACCAGTTGTGATCAATAGTTGGAGGGATAAATTTGTTGCGCTTCGCCAGTTTAATCTATCGATCTCCGACATGATTAACTTTTCAGCCAATGTAAACCCACGCTCTAGATCAGCGGGAGGGGCAAGCTCTCCTGATTGAAGGAGGACATCATTAGGTATCACTAGTTTAAAGAAGGTTTGTCCCGGTGGTAGTAGTGCAGTTAACAAACGTGATGAAAGGTTAACAACACACCTAGCACCTAGCCCTTGATAAGGCTCTGGTAGTTCTTGTGTGTATGTATGTCCTTCGGGGGGAAGGAGCGACGGCACAGTTAGTTCAACTGCACGTCTAGCTCTTTTAAGGAACGGCTCTCTACGTAGGCTTAGATTGAAGTACCGTTCTTTTGCACTCATGTACTCACAGTGAGACCCGTACTGTCACCTACAGCGGGGCTTATTGTTAAACCAGAGACACCTAATCTACGACGGCGTATGCGTTCTGCTTGGGCGCTGGCTTTCATTCTAGCACTGGACTCCTCCTCAGTCTGTGGAAGGTCAGCATCGAGCTTTGCTTTAGGATCAGGCTCTGGCTCTGGGTCAGGAACAACAGGAGGAGGAGGGTTGTAAGCTGGTATCTTCGGAGCCATTAAGAAACCCATCAGATCGATACTCCTGATCGAGAACCACCGATACCACCTAGTGATGATTTTATATTAGGTCTTCCCCCGCCACGCACACGAGCTTGTTTTACTTTCTCAGGGTTTAACCCTTCTTTGCTGACAGGGAATTTATTTTTAAAATCTATCTGCTTTTGAGCTTTATCCCGCGCAGCAATATCACTGTAGCTCTTACCATCTGAGTCATAGTAGATCGGTGGTGGCGCGGGTGGATCAGGCGGTCTACTTGGGCCTCCCATGACGTTACTCCTTCATTTTGTAAATTGCGAATGGTGGGTACACCTCGAACCCAAAACGAAGAAGGTGATTTAATCGCTCGGTGTTCTGGGGATGGTGAATAAGAACTGTGTCTGCATCAATAAGATCAGCAACAGCTTTAAGTTTGTGGAAACATTTCTTTGTGTACCAAATTTTGTGGAACTTTGGTGCTATCGAAATGTTTAGGTCAAATATTTTGTACGTGTCAGGGACCGGGGCAAACCAGAAGTAACCTATAATCTGGTTTGCCTTAGTCACTGCTTTGAAGAGTATCGAGAAATCGATAAGGTCTTGCTTAGACCAGAGAAACGGATAGCCAGACTCAGAGATAAACTCTACGACTTCATCAGTCGGTTGAGTTAGCTTTAAGTCCCAATTCATTTTGCTTCCATGCAGCTAATTCAGTTACAAGATCAACAATCCCTGCATAACGATGGGCCTCTTCAATTGTCTGATCTGGTAAGATGCACCTCTCAGGGTACACCTCAACCAGTAGATCAATAAGCTCATACGCTGTCTCAGGAATAAACTCGTCTGCAATACCGGGACTCTCAAGCATTACACACTCCTCCATGTCCTGTGATTTCACATATGTCGTGAGCTTCCACGCCTTCCTCAAACTCCTCACCTAGTTTTTCCTTGGCATCTTTGTAATCAACAGGGACCAGAGGTTGCCCTCCACGTGAGCCATCAGGATAGACAGTGAACCCTCTGAGTTTATGTGCATACTTAGCTAGTGTATGGGCGAAGTCATCAACGATATCTTCGTTGTTGTATTTCGTACCCCAAGCGGGAAGGTTGATCGTGCTGGATATACACATGTCTACATATAACTGCACGTCTGCTTGGAACTTCATCCGTCGTTCATATTGAGGAGCTAGGTCTAATGCTGATTCTATCTTGTCAGGGGATGTACCATACAGATCTATGAGTTCTTGGGCTGTGCTATCCACTACGTATTGATAGTGCCAGCGTGTACCAGCTTTTAGGTATCGGCGTTTGTATGCTACAGCAAAGATAGGTTCGATACCGCTTGAACTACCAGCGAGGATGGCAATAGAACCTGTTGGTGCAATAGCTCTATTCGCAACAGGTCTTGAGATAGATAATTCATTGGCGAAGTTTTCACTCGTTGCGTCACTAACCCCTTTATATAGCTGAAGCCATCGACGTAGTTCTGGTGTTACTTCGTAACGACACCCTCTCTTTAAGAGCCACTCATGTATCCCCATGAGACCAAGACCTAGACGACGGTTCTTACGACGAACCTTGTAGACCTCTTCATAAGGAAGATCAGCTTCAAGTGTTCCACAAAGAAGAAACTTTGTAGCTAACTCAACGACGGTTTTAAGTTGAGAGATGTCATCGATGCGTCCAAGATTAATTGAACCTAAGTTGCACACGTCAGAGTCGTCGGCACTGCTAACTTCACAACATGCGTTCCGAAGTGTCTCATCTTCTTTCTCAAAGAAATTAAAAGAGAACCCCGGCTCACCTGTCTTTAAACTTTGACGCACGTTTGTCTTAAAGGTTTCACCAACCTCACCAGTCTCCCAATAGTTAACCAACCAATCGGTGTCGTAATTAACTGAGATGTTCGTGTAGTCTAGCGGGGCTGGAAAATTAAAGTCAGCTTCCTTTAGTTGACCTACGCTCATGTCAGTACCAGCGACAGGGAGATTGTACCAATCTTTAGCATGGAGCCACTCAGGAATATCAGGGTGATTCCAATTAAGGGAACCATAGATCGCACTGCGACGTGATCCCCCTTGCATTACACTACGTCCAATCGCATTGATCTTCGTAGCAGCAGGGACAACACCACTTGCTACACCTCCAGTGCCTTTGATCGCTGCACCAGCGGGGCGATAGACAGAATAATCAACACCGATACCACCACCAGAAGATAGGCATAGCTCTGCCTTCTGTGACAGGTCTGCCCAGTCCTCACGTGTATCTTCTTTTGCTTTTAGTAGATAACAGTTGTTAAAGAACTTCTTCATTCGACCAGCGTAATAGAGATACCGACCACCGGGGATAAACTGGAGATTCTCCATAACCCCTTTGAGTTCTTCTTTTTCATCACCAGACATCTTGTCTCCACACACGTCTTCGACAAGGGTTCCACATAACTCAGCCCACGTCTCAGCACCCTCATGTGCGTACTTAGTGTGGAAGATATCTTCCGAAAACTTACTTCGGAACATTGGATTTTGATTAGAACGCCACGTCATTTAGCAGACCTCCCCTGTGTTGTTAGTTTCTTTTTCCTTTTGACGAATCGCCGCCGTCGCAATGAGTCTGTCGAGGTAGATCCTTGCTTTTTGGAGGTCTTCGACTCCTCCTTTACGTCTCCATCGACTGACGTACTTGACGATATTTCCTTCGTGGAATCCGAGACCTTGGCTTTCGATAAGATCGAGGGGATCGCACCCCCGTCCTTGGTAGTGAGGGACAATGTGATGTCTGTCTTGAGAGGATGCCAAAGTCTAATCTCCTGTTTGTCTCGGTTGTAATCTTCTGAACGAAGGATGCGTGTCAGTCTTGCAGTTGCAATTGCGTCTCGCTCATTTAGTCCAGCGTTATTGTATGCGGAAACCACTGTAGCCCACAGTGCTGCTAAAACACTGTGAGTCTCCGCAAGTATCTTCTCTGCTTTCTTAGGGCCGATACGAGGGATGCCTTTGATCCCATCGACACGGTCTCCCATTAAGGTCTGGAGCATCCAGAACCTATCAGCTTGACCAATAGAAATTCTTTTTGGTCCTCGGTCTTTGTCTGGATTGAACACCATGCCGGGGATCGTTTGCATATCCTTATCGATGCTGACGATCACACTGTCAGTGCCTGATGTCGTGTGGTAGATGCCCATCACATCGTCAGCTTCTAACCCCTCGACAGAATAACTTTCATGGTTTGATTTCATCCACTCAGTTACTTCAAGAAGTAACTCAGGTTTCTCGCCGCCACGGTTTGTTTTGTAAGTATCACTTATTTCTTTGCGGAAATTATAATTGCTACTCCAGCATAGAATGGCTCGGTTCTGTCGAGCGCCATGCATCCACTCATTAATAATATACTGCGCGGATTCTTTCGCCTGTTGTGAACTAAGGGTGTTACCCTCAACTCCATCGTTCCAGTCTATGTTTTCTTGTGCAACACTCGCCGCTCGGTATGCGACGATGTCAGCGTCTATCAATGCTACCATCAGTGCGTCTCACTCCAGTTATTTCCAATGTTAAAACTGCCGTCCATTAGGCAGTTCAGTTTGAGTTCATATCCAGCGTCTCTAATCGCAACACACATGGTATGTCCGATTAGTTCAGCTAAATCTGTCTGCGCTTCTATCTGCACCTCATCGTGGATGTTCGCGCAGTAATTCCAGCCATGATTTCCATAAGGATCACGTGGTGCGCGACCATCAAAGATACTCAAGGCTTGCTTCATCACCGTAGCACCAGCCCCTTGAATCAATGTGTTCAAAGCTGAGTGTGCGCTCGGTGTAACCAAGCGTTGACCAAGCAGACCTTTGAGATAACCACGTGTGGTTGCTGCTTGTCGGACACGAGAGACTAGGGTGTCGAGACCTGTGATGCCTTGACTTAGTTTCTTACGTGTAGCTTTACCAACAGCAACCTTACTTCCTTTGTACGGTTGATCGTCGTAAACGATCTGCCCAATCTTCCCATCGCCAGCACCATACATAAATCCAAAGAACAGCCTCTTGGCTGAGTTACGATCTTTAAGATCACATATCTGTTGGTTGTAGCTATGGAAGTCTCCGTTCACGACACGATCAGCGAACTCACCATCATCAAAACGATGGAGGTAGTGACCAAGTAGTCGAGCCTCAAGACCATCAGCATCGATACCCACCAGCTTCCATCCCTCACGTGGAATGAACAGTTCACGCATTCTTTTGTCACCATCAGCTTGAGCGACGTTAGGGTTACGATGCGTCATTCTCCCAGTTCGAGCGCCAAGCGTGTTGACCTCACCGTGGATGCGTCCGTTGCGAACCAGCTTTAGCCATGACTTCTCTGACGTACTGAGCATACCTAACATCTTCTCGATGCGTAGGTACTTCACCATTGCTTTCGCTTCTGGATATGGAAGGTTCTTTAGTACACCTTCATTAATTTCAGGTTGTCCACTAGGTGTGAACGATTTCGGTTTCCAGCCCTGACGCATGAGTCGGTTGGCTATCTGTTGACGAGAACCGGGGTTAAACTCCTGATGTACGATCTTGGTCAGTGTGTGACCTTTGCTGTACCCATGACGGGCGTTGTCTGACTTCGGGGTAAACTCTTTACCCGGCACGTAGATAGGCTTGAAGATTTCTTTCAGTTCACTCTCAGCTTCCTGTCTGTCACCGTACAATGTCGCAGCAAGTTGCTCTGCTTTCTCGATGTCAAACGTGAAACCATTGCGCTCTTGTGACGCAATAATACGAGCAACGTCGAACTCCAAATCGAGGGCAGCTTCTGCGGCAATAGGGTGAATCTTTTGAAAGACTTTAAGGGTCACCTCGCAGTCACGTTTGCAGTACTCAAGCATCTCGTCGGAGTACTGAGACCAGTCTTCGTGATCCCCCTTGGCATAGCCAAGTGACTCACCCCACGCACGTAAAGAGTGACCACCTTCACGTTGTGGATCAGTTAGACGAGAGGCTACAAGAGTGTCGTAGATTTTTTTGATTGGGAAATCATAACCAAACTTTGCAAGGGCAGGGTGATCAAACCCAATACCATTATGCATGACCACACGATCAGCAAGGGCAAGCCTACGAACACCTTCATGTAGAGAAGTCGAATCGTAACTGTCGATACGGTAAGTCGTCGCGTCTAATATCACGAGACACCATACCCTTGTCATCTTTGGTAACAGGTTGTCGGTCTCTATGTCGGCAACTAATGTCTGCATCTAGTATTTCCTTATCAAGATACTGGTGTACTCTTTGAGCAAATGTTATCGCTGCTTCGGCTAATAAATCAGGGTCTGTCTGTGACCCCATCAAGCTATTAGCCAACGAACTGATGACGCGAATGTTTCCACGAACATAACCACGTGAAGGATCGACACGATCTAACGTGGGACTATTCCAACGAGGCCCACGATGACCACCTGTTCCTTCATGTGATACGAGTTGAATATCTGTGAGTGGACAAAATTGTGGAACAACAATGTCGTCTAACTGGAGATCGAAAGGCATGTCTTTTTTCTTAGCTCGATTCCTTGCATTTCGTAGTAGTCTAACTTCTGTCCTCTCACCATAACGGCGAGAGGTTGGCATTATGTTTAAAACTCCTCTTCATCAAATATGTGATCCGACTCATTGAGCCGTCCTGTTGTTGTGTCATAAGCGAGGACACAGCCAGCGCCTGTCTCTCCAGAAAATCTATTCTTCAAGATACGAACCTGAGTAAGGTTACGCTCGGCTGGGTCATCAGCCTGACTGTTGCGAGACAAGGCAAGCACCATGTCTGACAACTGAGCTATCGAATGACTTGACCTCAAGTCAGTAAGCGAAGGCATCAATCCTTCCTCGTGTGACTTACCGCTCGGAGGACGTCGAAGGTGTGACACTATCAAAAGACCAACCTTGGTCTCCTCCGCAAACGAGCGAAGGTTGGTCATGCACTTGTCTAGTGTACGACGTTCATCTCCCATGTCCTCCATGCCACTGACAACAATACTAAGGTGATCGAGAACGATCCACTTACAGTCACAACCCTTAGCTAAGTAGCGTAACTTTGACAGGAGATTGTCACTGTCTACTGATCCCCAGTGATCGTACAGCCAGATACGTTTTGTACCCATCGTGTCATCGAATGCGCGTCGAAGCTCGGCTTGTTCCACCTCTTGATTGGGCAAGTGGATTGGCTTGTTGAGATTGATACCCATGAAACGTCTGGCGCTACGTCCAGTGTTCTCTTCCAGTGCGACATAACCGACATTGTCACCACCATTTATCGCTAGGTGATAAGCTGTTTCAGCAGTGAAGGCCGACTTGCCAATACCTGACCCAGCGCAGATCGTAACGAGTTCTCCCGGTCTGAGACCGTAAGTCTTGTCGTTGAGATCGGACCAAGGATACTGAACTCCCATCTCAATGGGCTTGCACACTTCAGCCCATGTGTCGCCGCCGTTGATGATGCCATCTGGTCTTGACTCCTTAGCCTCGAATACGGCGTGAGCTATCTGCTTTGCCTCACCGTTAACCAACATCTCATTGGCATCTTTGCGCGAGAGCTTGGCAATCGCTGCCTTGCCGGGACTCAGGAGATCAGCACACTCACGTGCTGCCTTCTGCCCCGCCTCATCCTCATCGAACATGATGACGACCTTGTCGTATGACTCAAGGTACTCGATGTTTTCCTTGAAGCTGCGCTTGGCTCCAGCAGCACCTGTCTTGATAGAAACTACAGGCCAGTTAGGCATCGCCTCAAAGACAGAGAGCGCATCGATTTCACCCTCTGTAACCACGATACGTTTGTTGCCTGACCGAAATAACTTCTGACCAAATAGTGTAGCCTTCTTCATGTCACCTAGTGTGATCATGTCTTTATTAGCGAAGCGAACTTTCTGAGCGACGAGCTTACCACTCTCGTCATAGTACGGTGCGACTTGAACTGTCTGTCCTTTGTACTCACCACGTCCATAGCCGAATTTTCTACACGTTGTCTCTGAAATATTCCGCTTGGAAAGCGCAACAGTAGATAAACTGTTTATCAATTCTGAGTTCACATACTCCTCCTGTTCTTTACCAAAGTATTTGTCACAGCTAAAACAGAAGGAGTGACCATCATCATAAACAGCGAGTGCATCGCTTGACGTACCACACGGACACGCTGTGTGTTTGACTAGATTTGAAGCTCCATCCATTTAACAATGCTCCTTGGTTGTTCATCCTGATCTGCAAATCGTTTTGTCACTGCTAACCAGACAATCTGGTCATCGTCGTCCCACGCACCATCTGCCTTAGTGATTGCATCGAGTGGACCCTTGGCGTGATTGTCACAATCGCCACGTGGGTACAGCCGCTTGGTGGTCTTCGGCTTACGACACACTTGCTCAACCATGACGGCGAGAGGGGCAGAGGTGCGCGGGAGTTCTTGATCTTTTAGAAGTAGTCGAGCTTGCTCTTTCCATTGCGCGTAGTTCTTGGAATAAAAAGTTCCCCACCTCCCGACACGAGGACGAGAGGCAGGGACAGGTGGCAGTAGGAGAGAACACTCACCGTCAGCTTTGAACTTAGAAATCGTCATCATCTTCTGGTTCAACGCTTTCGGCTTCTTCGGCAACGTAGCCGTCGATGTCATCGAAGACATCCCCGACATCGCCACCAGCGTTCCGCTTCTCGACAAGCTGAACAGCTTTGAGTCGAAGCGAGACACCTGCATTAGCACCAGTGTCATACCCAGCGAGGCCCATCGCTACTCGGATGAGATCGCCAGACATTGGTGCTGTATTTCCTGAGAGTTGTTGACGTTTCGTGTCAACTAGCTTCGGAGCATATTGCGTCTTCGCAGTGAAGCTCCACTTGCCAGCGAGTTCTTCTTTGTCACTCGCATCGCCATCTTTGATAGGGCTGGCAGTCTTCTTACCATTAGCGAAACCTTTGTGGATCTTGTTGACTTTATCGACAAATGCTTTGTTGTCTTTGTCATCCTTGTCCAACATCAAGGTGACCTTGAAATGGTTCTGACCGAAGGCGGTGTCGGCCTTGGTCAACCACGAGTAGGCGGCTGTACCAATGGGACTTACAACAGTCTCAACTTTAGTTTTCATCTTCTTCCTCCATGTATTGCTGGAATATTGCTTGAAGTTTTGGGGGAGCTTCGGTTGGTGACATGTCGAACAAGCCACGATCAGCAGCCTCAAGTAGTCGAAAGTAAAAGGTCTCAAGGTCTTCATTGATGAATGATCCAGCCGCCTCGATTATGACGGCTGCTGCCATTGATTGTGCGAGAGCCATAGCCTCACGTGACGGGTCTTCGGTTGCAGCTACATCTTTGAAGACTTCGGATATACGAAGGCTAATCTCATAGACTAACGGTCTAGCCTCTCGAATAACCTCAGTGTCTAACCCAAGGGCTTGAGCTACCTCAAAATTGAAGTCGATCACTTGACCATTCATTTACTGCACTCGTGTGCGACGGCGGCATAACCAGCAGCATCGATGTAATCATCATCGTTGTGAGCGCCTGTCTTTCGACGAGCTACCTTGAGCAACTCCATCATGTTCGCTGCATCATGTGCTGTGATACGACCAGCATGGTGCATCTTGTCGTGTAGATACCCTTGCCATAGCTGTGCTATGTTGCGGTGGTTCTCAATCATATCGCCGTGAGTATCCGCACGATCATCCAAGATTAACGATGCAGCTTCTTTTAGAATTTGAGCGGGGGGAATGTCTGTACTCATATGTAGTCTCCTTGTTTTCTCTACACTAGAGGGAATCTATTGCATTAATGTTATGAAACCACTGTACAACTATGAGAAAAAATAAGGGGCTTGCTCGACACTCTTAATGTCGAATGATCCAAGTGCTGGTGGATCAGGAAGCTTGACCTTATGTCTCTTTAGATTGTCGTGGAACTCTTCAAGGATTGGACGATCATAGATCCGCACGAACTCACGGCGTATGATCTTGTTCAACCTGTCCACCTCACAGGCATGGACACCAATCGAATCATGGATACACGCCCAGCTTGTGATGGGCTTGTCTTCGCTGGCTCCCATCATCACGACAGCTTGAAGGTGGGCAGCATCATGGGCGTGAATGATGTTGGGACTACTCGCTAGGCTTTGCTTACGCTTGTTTAAACCCAGTGATTTCTCCTCGTACCACAACACAGCCTTACCGAAGAGTGTCTTCACTTCTTTCTTGTTGTGATTAATGTACGCTTGGCGAACCTTCATACCCATCGGTGTTCTAAATTCGAGAGGTATGTTCTCATTGGCTAGTGCCTCGACACACCCCTTGAAGTACGCCATGACTTCCATTGGTTTCTGAATAGTATCACCCAGTGATTCCATCAACGCATCACGAAGATAGTTTGCGTTCTGAATCTTGGAGCCGGGGATGTCATCGAGATGCCCATCCTTGATGAACTGATCACGAAGACCTTGTGGAGTTACACTATATGGGATGGTCATAACGCCACGCTTCACCGTCTTTCTTGTAACATGCCCATGACAGTTAGCTGCTGCCTCATTAGTTTCCATGTCATTAGCGATTACCTTATCTAGGGCTTGAGCTTGGATACCGTAGATATCGTAGCGTTCATCACTGCCTGTCATGTTGACCACCTGTGCAGCACGTGCGTCACGTGACCACGCACTGAGGTGCTGTAGTCCACTCGCCGTAGCGTCAAGGTGAATAGGAATGTGAGAGACGAATGTCTCTCCTTGCATGACGTATCCTTCGTACTCTTTACACGCAGCGAGGAATTGGTATGGCTCATCAGCATCTGCCCAAAACCTTTGACCATCCAGAGGATTACGTGCGCTGTCTAGTATCAGCGTATCGTTGTTAATAACCCACTGTACACGTTTCGCAAATGAAAGTTTATCCATCCCATACGTGTTAGCTAACCGTATGGATAACCAATGCTTACCACGTGGGCCTAGTTGTTTACCTTCGGCAAACCTAATGAGACCACGAGATAGATCGTCATTCACAAAGTTAAGGTCTTGTGACTGTGGGTACAGTCGTCCTCGAAAGTCAGGGCAGTGCGGTATCCAAAAGGTTTCACCCTTGAGGTCATGTGCCATGTTGATCTTACGATAGAGAGCTTCACGTTGACCTTGGTATTTAGCACGTGAGTTCCATACAGACTCACGGTCTGCCTTGACTGACATCTTGTCCTTCACTGTCATGTCATTCCACACGTGGTCAGGTATCGTTGGCGGCATGGGTATGTCACCACTTGGGGGTATGCTTCCAAGAGTTTCGTTTCGATCTACCAATTCCTGTACAACATCGAACACGAACTCGTTGATCTCAAGTGGTGTCTTACCA
>TARA_R100000700_G_scaffold12552_2_pt1 | contig 56079 bp, 92 predicted proteins | sample TARA_R100000700 | Tara Oceans TARA_R100000700 (sample SAMEA2622810) | marine metagenome | biome: marine biome (ENVO:00000447); feature: marine epipelagic mixed layer (ENVO:xxxxxxxxx); material: "saline water (ENVO:00002010), including plankton (ENVO:xxxxxxxx)" | depth 120 m | reverse complement strand
AGATTCATCTATTTTGTCCTTTTCTTCCTTATACATTTCTAGTGCTTTAGCAACTCCATCCTTTCCTTGTAATAATACTAAAGACTCCGCTAAATCCATTCCAGCAACTGCTTCTTGAAGTTGTTTTTTACTCATGCCCTCTACATTAATACCCTTTAATTTTTTAGTTATTTCATCATATTCTTCCTGAGCACTCGCTAATTTACTCAAATTTTCTGCTTGCTCGATTAATCCTTTCTTATTTTTATCTTGAACCTTGTAAAAAACAGCAAACCCATCTGCGACTGCTCTAATTTTATTTTGAACTTTCCATAAAGGGCTACCAGAAATTAAACGACTAACAGCCGTCCAAGCTTTACTTTCTGAAGATGCTTTTGCTAAACTTCTTCCCCAACCATCCATACTTTGGGAAGAAACATCAACTAAACTGGAGAATTTAGAATATACTTTTATCTGTTTTTCCGCTTCTTTTACCTGCTCTTTTACTTCTTCAGTAACACTTTCTTGTGCTTTTTTCTGTACTGATAATGCTTCTGTTAATGCGGGGAATATGGTATATACTAAATGGTTCATATCTCGACCTAATTGTTCTATACTCCCCGCAGCCAGCCCAATCACCCCTTCATTTTCTTCTGTATCTCCTCAGCTTCTAACTCTTTCATTGTAATATGTATAAATAATAACTCCTTAAACATTGAATATGGTAATTGATAAAGTTCTAATGGGCTCACTCCTAATCCTTTTGATAGTGTATATAATGCAACTTTGGATGTAATACTAAAGTCTTTTTTTCTACCTCTAATTACATCCGTTATTCTTTTTTTTCTTTTTCCTCGTTTCCACCCATAACGTTTGGTAAGATTTCTTTAATTTGATTACCAACATATGGGGTTAATCTAAGTAAATCTACTGCACTAAGATTTGGTTCAGTCTTTTCAATAAAAGTTTCAAATAAATATCGAGTGGCTTCAGCCATATTAATATCTACTTCTTGAGTTCTTGGGTTAACTTTTACTAATTTCATTTGTGCTTTTTCTACTTCCAAAAAAGTGGGTTCTTTAACCCAAACTTTCAGGTATTCATCCGAATCAGGTTCTACCCTGATATAATGCACTTCTGTTTCTTGTTTTGCAAACAAGTTCGCTTTATTACTAACAATTTTCTTTTCTTCTAACATTTTTTCTCCACCTTTTTTTACCAACAAACAAACAAACGGTGTTGGTGGAACGCAATATTATCAAGCGGATTTGGAATTCTCTTCCTTAACCTCCGCTTTAGCCGCTTTCTTCTCTGCGGCTTTCTTAGCCCTTTCAGCCTTAGCCGCTGCTTTTGCGGCTTTAACATCATTTTCTATTTTTAATTTTAATTTATCAGTATAAGAATAACCTTGTCCCATTTAATCACCCCATTAAAGCGGCATGAGTAATAATAGTGCAGCCATTCGTTTTTAATCCTCTTGGCATTACAGTTGCCTCAACAGTTACTGGCCCTTTATCCTCAGGGATAGTCCAATTAGCAGCATTTGTAAAATAATTTTCAAATTCTAATTTAATTTGCTCACCATTTGATTTATCAAATTGTAAAGTGATATCATATGTTGTTTCTTCATCTGAACGAATAAATTCTCTAAATAATTTATCGTCTGTCACTAATGCTGTAAATGATAATTCATATGTTCTTTGAGCAGGTATTCCTTGTTTAATCCCTCTATCTTGCATTCCTACAAATCTTTTATCTTGTATATTATTATTGATAGTTAAAGTAAGATTAGTTATTTTTAATAATTGTTGATTATAGATAGTAATTGTTCCATCAGTAAAGAAGAAAGGCTCAAGATGTCCTGATTGAGCACCCTTTCTATTAGAAAAGTTTTCAACTTCTTGATTTCTACGTGCATACATCTCTTCATCAATATCTAATTCAGTAACTGCTGAAGTGTTTAAATCCATAGTCATTTTAACTTCTTCATTTTCATTAGCAGTTAATGTTAGAGTATTAATTCTATTACCCCTCGCTACCCTGACAAAAGTATGACTTTCTGTTGCCGCTGAATCAATATCAGTTTTGTAAGTATTAGTGCTCTCTAATTTAGAAATAGATTGTTCTAAAGCAAAAGAAGGGAGTTTAGCCGTATCTTGTTCATTGATAATATAGGTAATAAAATTACTTTCAAAATTACTTACGGATAATGCAGACAAAGAAATTAATTGACCTACTGTTGTATCCGTTGGCATTAAAGGAGGAACTATTTCTGTTCCTATTGTTCTGTAAAAGATTGGCCCATCTTCAATATGTGCAGTATCATTATGTAAGAAAGTTGCTTGGTCTGCTGACGCCACATCAAAGGGAGCAGAAAAACCACTTGAAGTAGCGGCTGAACGAATACCCGCAGGAACCGTTGTTGTGCTACATTTACCTAAAGCATAGTAAAGCCAATGTCCTTGATTGGCAATTAAATTAATATTCCCACCAGAAGCAGTTTCAATCCCTTTGAACTGATGAGTAAAGTTTCTTGTGCCACCAAGAGCCAAATTTAACTGCCTCATTTCTACATCTATATTAGGAAAAGTTGCACTCTCTACTAAACCTAAAGAATTATCAGCGTTTAAAGTCGCTATACTAGTATCTTGAGCAGGTGCAGGGCAAGGTGCTGCATATCCTCTAATAACATAATAGTCATTAGTAGCAGTTGATTTTGCTACAGGAGTAAAAGTTATTGTTGCAGCAGCAGTACTATTACCTGAATTACCAGTGATAGTGTGAGTTGATTCTAATACATCAGAATTATTATATCTATCAATAGTGCAGCCAACATATAAATCCTTAATTAAACGGAAATGAGTTTGGTCGGCATGAAAGGTAATTGTTGATTCATTACCACTAACTGCTGTCTTTTGAACATAAAAATCAACTTCAGGAACAAAACTTAGTGTTGCTCCGCTTCCTAAAAATATTTCTTCGTTTTTTGCCATTTATTCTTCACCTTCTTTTACTTACGTACCTACACGGCTACGGCGAATTTTTTCATTGTAACATTAACCTTGTAACCCAATAACCTTTTCGCCTTATTATTGGATTCCGTTCTTCCTCCTACTATTATGTGGTTCATTTTCAAGGAATCGCTACCAATTGTTACTGTTTCTCCTTTCCTTTTTGATTCTAATGTGTATCTAAGAGATTTATACAAGCTTTCCAATCTATGATGTGCATACATGTTATCGGCTGCCCTTGTATCTCCTCCGCTAATTGTCCGTATATGACACGTTATATTATATGTTTCATTCCTAACATCCCAATGTATAGTAGGATATTCTATATTTTGTCCATCTTCAAACACCACAATTAGGTCAGAAGAAGTAGCAGAACCTATTACTGGACTAGTCTGATTTAACAGACTATATTGCCTAGCTTGACCTCTACTTATTTTACCAGATGTTCCATCAGTAGAGCCACCAGAAGATAAATTCCTAATATCCAAAATTGTAGGTTTAACCCTATGAGCAGTAGCAATTCCTAATGTATTCTGCATAACGCTAGTACTAGGCCAATGAGTCCTTATGAGATTGACCGCATAAGTTACTTCATCCATTATATTCCACTTTCCTTCATTGATTTATCAATCATATTAACGAGTTCTTTTTCGATTCCCTCAACTATAAATGCCATTATTTCTTCATCAGAATAAGTAAATGCTCCTAAACCTGTATCTTGAAATAATCTATTTCTTTCTTCGTACATTTCCTGTATTCTTTTAGTGATACGTATAATATCACTCAATCAAGAACACCCCTTCTTGTTTACCGTTAATTATTTCCATAGCTTCTGTTCTTAAAATATCATATTTTTCTTTAACAGATATTTGATTTCCAGACTCAGTAATAAGTACAGTTGCATCATCTGAGCGTAATATTTCACAAGCAACTAATTTAGTTGCAGCATCAGTAATTACTGCTGGGACTGTGCCACTACCAGCAAAATAAGTAGCCCTAACAGAATTAAGATGAATATATGGATATTTATCTCTAAAGAAAATCCTACCTTCTCTACCTATTTTCCACCACTCCTCTTTTCTACCACTATCTTCTTTATCAGTAAATGCGCTAACTTCTATACCCTGAACAGAAGTAGTGGCTGCATTCCCATTCATGTATATGGTACAGTTAGCACCATCATCACTTGGTAATAATGATGAAATTAGAACTTTATTGGAATTTTCTGAATCAAGACAAGCATAGAAAAAATCTGAAACTTGTTTAGCACCAGTAGAATCCGTCTGCCCTTTTGCCTGAGTCGCTCCTGTTAATGCAGCAGTTTGAGAAGGATACTTTTCATTAATGAGTGAAACAAGTTCCCTAGCGGCAGTTTTATTTCCATAAGTAGTATCGAATCTTGAATTTGTAGTGCCGGCAAGTAAATTGAAAACTAAACCACTATTAGGTAAACGAAGATTAATTGTGGTTGTTCCACTAACCATTGAAGTATAATCATTCATTGTTACAGACGCTTCTGCACCACAAATATTAGTCCATTGGGTTCCTTCCCAAATGTCTAATCTAATCATTTTAGAAATACTATGTCTGTCTAATTGAACAAAACCAAGATAATCTCTCCATCTTCCAGCAGGGTAATGTCCTATTCCCGTTGTGAAATTATGGTGTTCATCTTGATAAAGCAGCCTTCTCCAAGAAGTCTTAGTTTTACTATCAATGAAATCTTCAATCCTTTTTATGAATTCTCCAACTTCAGAATGCATAGGTGTTGTATTAGCAGTAAAGTTAGGAATCTGTAGAAGTTCTGCTACTTTAGAAGAAGTAGTATAATATCCATTACCTGTGGAATAATTAGCATTAATAACTGTTGTATCTGAAGGAGACTTATACTGTGCCATAACTAATTCTCCGAACCTTCTGGAATATTATTTACTGCTCTTTCTAGTTTGTTTAATTTACCTCTAATGAATTTGAAATAATTACTCAACTGAAGGTTAGCAGTTTCTTCTGGTTTAACTTCTAAAAGATTTTTAGGGTCAACTTCTTCCCCCTCAAGGAAAACTCTACCTTTAAATTCTGATAAATTTATAACTTTAATAGACACTTTATCTACAGTTTCTCTAAAAGTAACTATAAATTCTAATTTTATATCATATATATGACGTGGATTAATTGGGAATCTTATATCTTCTAATATTAGCTGTTTATTATCGAATATAAAATCCTTAATTATTTTAGGGGATTCTCCAACATAATCATACAATACTGATATTCCGCCTTTCTTTCGACCAGATAACATATTTTTTAGGTTCTTATCTTTAAATTCTAAATCATCAGTATCTATACTTACATTGATTTTTTCATTTATATTAAGGCCTGAAGAAACAGTTTCTTCTATACCTTGTATTGTTTCCCCTTTCAAATTTTTAATTTTTAAATTTTTATCAGAAAACTCTAACTTTAGTGAAAAACTATTCTTATCAGACTTAGTTTCAGTGATGTATTTTTTAAAAATATTCTTAATAAAATCATCATCAGATAATGTTTCAAGTATTGAAATTTCAGAAGTTTCTGTTTCTTTCTTTGCTTTATCAGAAGAAACGTCCTCTATTTTGAAATTAACATCTAACTCTTCGATTTTTAACATTTCTTTTGTTTTATTATCTATGTAAATGTCTGAGTCTTCAATCTCTTGTCTTAATTTTGAAGCTCTTAATTTATCTAATGTTTGTTCACTTAAGTTTTTTAGATAGTCTTCATGCTCTTTAGTATAATTAAGAGCCATTTCTTCATCCATTTCTTCTAAAAACTGAACCATCCATTCAAATTCTCTTGGTCCTCTTGGGTATTTTAATACATATTTTTTAAAACTGGGTAATAATACCTCTGTTAAATCTGTATTTTTTAATCTACCAGCATCGTTAAACCAAGGAAAATCCATACTAATCAAGCCAACCATTTAGCCCAAGCAGCGCCCTTGGAAATCATTTTACTTAATCCTAATCCGCTATTTGGTGGGCTATAGGTCGCTTGACCAGTAGCAGGGTCAATCCAATATGGATTATTGTAATTATCATAACCCGCTGGAGGAACAGGATATCCTGATTGATTATTAAATGCCTGTTGTTGATTCATCATTTGTTGATTCATTCCACCTTGAGGGGGAGCACCTTGAATGGGCATACCATTTGGACCAACTCCTGCGCCCTGCATTCCCATTGCTGCTCCACCAACCATAGCTCCACCAGCCGCCGCAGCCGCTCCTGCCATTTGTGGATTAGCACCATCACCAAAACCTTGAGCCTCTAAATATTGACTCTTAGCCATCTGTCTTTGATAGACAACTTCAGAGTTAACAGAAGCAGTCAAAATTTTCTGTATATCTAATTCTATATTTTCTTCTGTAATTTGTTGGTATTTGGTTAAACAAGTCTTTTCTAAAGTTATATCTCCTTGAGTTGGTTCTAATTTAAAATGTAAATCAGCAAGCATTGCACTCACTACTCTTTGTACTACATCTTCTAATAATTTCTCAAATGTAGTCAAAAAAGCTTCACCATGATAAAGTAAAAATTCTTCAACATGATTATCTTGTAAAGTCAAAAGATTATTCATTGCTTTGAAATTACTCTGATTATTATTCTGCATCTGTGTCGCTAATGCGCCATTACTTGTTCCGAAAAGTCCCATATTTATTCACCTACTAATTCATCTATTTGTCCTATTTTACCCTTGAGCTCTGTTAATAATATGAATAGTTTTTCCTCGGCAGTCGTAGTATCAGCGCTTGGGGGCGTTATCTCCCAACCTTTAGAGGTTAATGAAATTATATCTTTTTCACTCAATGTTACTAAAGGTCCACTTCTCATCATACTAGGAACTCTTGGTTTAGGTATGTATTTTTTAAATTCTAAACCATGTTTTTCAGCAATAACTTGTTGCTCTAACATTTCCATTTGTTTGAATAAAGAAGAGTGCCTTGGGCAATAAGTCCCTCTCAGCGGCCTACCTTTATTAACGTGAGATAAAGGAATAGGGGGCCTTAGATTATCGCCGGGTTCCCAAACATGATGAACTCCACAAACAACGCATCTATCTCTAATGTTAAATCTAAATCCATATTTCTTGAATAAGAACTTCTTTTTCTCAGGAAGTAACACTTTCTTGAGTTCTTTCATTTGTTTTTTAACATCAAGCGATTTGAACTCATAAACAAAAATAGGGCCAGCGAGCCGAGCGTTATGGCTTACTCTAGCAGAATTAATCATTTTATCCATAGAACTATCGTTCATACCTATAATATTAGGTGTAAATACCATTTGTTGCGTCATATTAATACTCCTTAACCATTGTCATTATTCCTCTGTAGACCATTTCGGGGTCCGACTTGGCAGATACGATGTATTTGAAACAAGGTATCCCTTTATCCTGTAAACGTTGCATACCGAGCCTGAATGGTTCAAAGATGGGGTGTTTATCGATGGACCCGTCGAATTCATAATTATCTTTCCATAAATCGTACTTATTAGCCCATATGCCTACGGCTATTGGGAAGTCCTTTTCCTTCTTCTTTTTAGATTTATTCTTATTTAATCTCCAATACTCATCACAAATTGTATCGACCATAAATTGCCACCCTAATTGATTCTCCAAATTATATGCTTCTCTTAAGTGCCTATCATCAATCATGAATATGATATATTTGACATGTCTATTACGCATATCTTTTTGCCAAGCATCCCAATAGTAAGACTGCCCCCCTACATCTGCGGTTTTTATTGTTCTAGAATCTTTATCTATTTTCACTACTTTTCTAGTGGTTCTGTTTAGCCCAACTGTTCTTTCAGCAATATTAGGTACTTCCCCTCTTGTTCTTAGTTGATGATGTAATGTTGTTTTTCCAACTTTAGAAGCACCATATACTCCAAAATTTAATGCGTGTAATCTTTGATATAATTTAGCGGCGGCTTCTGCTAAAAGAATAGAAAAGCCTGTTAATAAAGTAGCCATTTAACCCCATCCGAATAGCCCCTTAACCCTATCAACAAACATACCTAAGAAATCAATTCCATTAGCACCCATTATATTTCCTATAATGAAAAAAGCAGTAGAAGCAAGAACACCCCAAAGTAATGCTCTTATTTTAATGAAAAAAACATCAGCAGAGTGGGCTCTTGATAAGTCGTAAGCTAGAGATTGCTCATCTACGCCTAATAATCGGTCTAACATTTTTATCACCAATCATGAATTATCATTCCATTGCCTTTAGAAATTGTTCAGAGACTTCATCATAAGGTCCACCATCCCCTGAAGCCCTATAATAATTTAAATTTCTAGAATTCATCGTTTCACGAATCTTTTGCCTCTGAGAATCATCTCTATTTCTTTTCTGCCAATATAATTCTATTTTTCTATTCAATAACCACGTCTCTAATCTTTCGTTTACCGCTAAATCGAATAGAGCTTTTTGTAGCATAATTACACCTACCGTAACTAACGCAAATAGTATAGCGTGAGATATCGGTGGGAAAGGTAACGCTGCTCCATATACCGAGTAGAAGTAAACATTCAGTCCAGAAACTGCTCCTACATACATTATCGTCATTATCAGTCTTGTGTCTTTATCTATTGCTGCCATTCATATTCCTCATATTTTATCCCTTAATTAAATTCAACAGTAAAGGTTGTTCCTGTTCCGCTAACATCTGTTACGTCTGCGAATAATCCAGTAGTGAATCTTACTCCATGCATATCTGCTTCGTTATACGAGTCTCCTTCAGAAGCTAAACCAACATATAACATACCTAACATGTTAGCATCACTACATGCTCCTTGAGTTAAACAATCATGAATAGTTACATATCCGGTGTCCGTTCCAGTTGCATAACCGTGAATACTGATTAATTTCCCACCACCAGTATAAATGAGAGTATCAGCACTAATTGCACCACTACTTCTACATCCACCTATACCCGACATATTCTCTCCTCCTTTCAATATTAATTAAATGTCACTAAAAATTTAGTTGCAGTGCCTGCCACATGGGTAACTTCCGCAAATATACCATTTTTGAACGTGACACCATGCATATCTGCTTCAACAAAATTACCAGCCGTCGCTGTGGTTCCAACATATAATACTCCAATAGTATTAGCAGCATTTGCAGCACCAGCAGTTAAACAGTCATGTAAAACAACATATGCTGAATTATCAACTGGTCCACCAGTAACAAAAGACATACCAGTAATACTGATTAATTTGCCAGAACCAGTGAATAGTAATGAATCACCCGAAAAGGCTCCAGTACTTCTACAGCCTCCTATACCAGTCATTTACAATACCTCACTGTGGAAACCTAAAGAACGATATCGTATAAGTCTACTTATCGCTCTTTTCTTCTTCAGAAGCAGTTTCTTTTTCTTCTTTAGCAGGCTTTTCTTGCTTTTTAGGTGCTGGTTTTTTGGCCTTACCTGAGCCTGTTAATGTTGCTTTTGCTTTTGAAGCTACAGTTTTTTTCTTTGGTGGGAATAAATGGTCCACAACTTTATCCGCTGATACGTTTAATTTAATTCCAATGTTTTCTAAAACACTTTCAGAAACATCCTTGAAATCAGATTTCAGAAACTCAACAGTAATGTTGTGGGAATCCATATACAACATTCCTGATTTAACAGAAATATCAGTTTTAACATCAACTTCTAGAAGAACCCCACAAAGGGTGATGAAACCACCACCACTTTGTTGAGTTGCTTCAGTTAAAGTAGCCTTAGCCACTTTAATCACCTCAAATTAATCCAGTTACTTTTAGCGTAACAACGCCAATATCACCGGATTGTAGAGATGCAGCCAAAAGAGCGGCTGAACCAGTTGTATATGCATAGATGTAAAAAGACGTTTTATCAGCACTGATATCTCCAATTACGAAATTACAGTCGTGATTTTCCTGTCCAACTACTTCTACACTACTAACACTGCTAAGTCCAAAGCTTGAAGCCAATACTTTTTCTCCAGCGTGAACGATTTGTTCATCTCCTCCACCACTGTTATCTGCTACTGCTTGGGGAGTTGTTAGTACTGTAGCGGTTAAAACTGAAACTTTAATCACGTCATCATTGTTGTTAGAATGTGAACCAGATATAACTACATGGTCGCCCACAACGAAACCGTCATTAATATAACTTCCAGCAGTCCTTGTATATGTTTTACCAGAAGACGCTGCGTTAATTGTTTGACTAGCATCAGTTGTAGTTGTTCCAGTTCTATAACTGGTGATATTACATTCACCGACAACCGAGTATTCATCTCCAATAACTGATGGCCTAGAATTTCCTTTATGGTCGCTTTTTAGTGTAACTGTATTTGTCATATTTTTTCCTCCTTTAATGTCTCCTAAAGATAAGGCTCAGAAAAGGTTAGTAATCTTGCCTTGTCCCTTGAAGAAGGTACATCCAGTCTCACCCATTGTTCGGTAAAGTCCTCGGTTTCCGAGTACTCCAACACCGAATGGATTTCCGTGGCTGATACCGTCCTCGAAATACTGAGTTGGTTTTAGCGTAGCGAACCAAAGGTGGTCAGTGTCAAGCAGAAGAATGTCAGAAATCTTCGTACCTGTGTAAGCACCAGTTGTTGGCATATCTTTAGCTGGAATTAGAGGGATATCGTAGTATGTTGCAACACGGAATCCAACTTCTGCACCTTTTACACCTTTTACACCGTTATGGCTAGGCATTACTTCTTTAGAGTCCATGAATCTCTCTTGGCTCTGAAGTAGGTCAGAAATTGCCTGAATTGTGTCGTATCCTGTAAGCATAACTTTAGGAGCTCCACCGTTCAATCGCACATTCTGAATGACTGTGTTCATGATGCTTAGGGTGAATTGTCGGCCAGCAGTTGCATAGCTTCCACCAAAGTTTACTTCAGCATCCAAGTAAGATGCAGCACTTCGGGTTGCGCCGTAAATGATTTTTGCATCATCGTCAGTGGTTGCGTAGTTGGTTGTTCCACCAATGTTGGAAAGGTTGTGAATACCAACAGTGTCTGCCAATTCTCCGAAAGAGCTGCAAATCTTCATCAAAGATGTGTATTGTTCACGGATTCTTCCATTTGTTACGGAAACATCAGCACCGAAGTCATCGTACATTTCTAATGGCATGACGAGCATCTTCGATTGAGATTCAGCGTGGAATTTACCCATATCTTCACGGATAAGTTTCCTAAGGTCGCCTACTCCATCGTCAATCTTTGCCATTTCAGCAGCTAATTCGCTGTAATCGAACATATGTGCAACGATTTTCGGATTCATGTATAGGTTAGCATATTCTGGAGCCATTGCAAGAAGAGATGATGAACCGAGAGCCTCGTTTTCACCAACTCCACCAATGATATCTGCATCAGGTGCAGCAGTTCCTTGAGCGGCAGTTCCAGCAGTTGTGGAAATTCCGAATGCAGCAGCGCTTCCACCCTGCGGCCTGTTCGTCATTACTCTCCATCCACTTGCTGTGTATGGCCTCTTTGGTAGAATTGAAAGTGGGTTGATTTCTTGGTTAATCATTGACCAAACTTTCTGTCCGTAAATAACGTTGTAAAGGTTTGCAGCACCAGTTGTTGCTGTACCGTTAAGGTTAATTGCGTCACCAGAGGAACCGGGGAAACCGCTTCCAATAGAACCGACAACTCCAGCAGCCTTCAATAGATTGTTTCCTGCCAATCCACCAAAGCTACCGTAAGTTGCGGCTTCCAAATCTTTCATTGTGTTAATGTACTTTGTCATCTTTTTCATCTCCTTATTTTTATTTTTGTTTTATCTAGCTTAGAGTTGAGCCTCCAATCTCTCAACTAGAGCGTTAATGTCATTCCAATCCATTTTTGCTATTTCATCGCTGTCTGGAAGGTTAAGTTCTGATACCGCTTCTTCTTGTTTGCGGATAACTTCTTCTTTGTTCTCATTAAGAGTAGATAGAAGGTCAGTGAATTGTTTCCTTAATTCTGCTACTTCTGCTTTAGCATCGTAGTTTGCTTTCTCGATTTCATCTTGCTTAGCAACCATTTCAGAATCGAATCGGGCTTGGAAATTATCTTTAATTGCATCATAAGCAGCCTTTTCTAGTTGTTCTGCTTTAAACTCTGCATAAGCTTTCTCAAGGTTTTCTGGAGAAAGGTCCAGAGTAGATTGGTTATCGAACTTAGCCATAAAGTCGCTATCCAATTGGTCGTGCTCAGAGCTTGGGGTTTCCCCTGCTCCTCCACCTTCAATTTCTCCAGCATCTAAACTAGGTTTGGCTTTAACCTCAGCATCTTGATACTCCATCATTTTCTCTTCTTCTGATGGAACCTCTTCTTCAGTTGCGGTATCCATCAGTTCTTCTTCTTCTTTTACTACTTCCTCGGTCATATTATTTGCCTCGTTGGATGATTCTTGGTTTTTATTCAAGTTCTTATTAAAGCTTTCCTCTAATTCTATTGAATTTGAAGAAATATCTTCTTCTTTATTAAGTTCCGAATCATTATTCTTCTCTAATAGTTCGTTTAATGCGTTTAATGCCTTTTCTATTTCAGTCATGTCTTTTTCTCCTTTTTCCATTTTTAATATGTCAAACTTCGCTTCAGGATTAATTCCTTTTTCACAAATTGTAACTTCATGGAGTTCTAGTTTGGAGATTTCATTATAATCTCCGTATTCTTTATGAGATTTCTTTTTCTTTTCTAACGCTTGGCCACCAATACTAAAAGAACGAAGAGTACCATCTCTTATTTCTCGACCAACTTCTTTTGCTTTCTCAATGTCTTCTCTCATTTTAATAACAACGAAAAACCCAACATCATCTACTTCGGTTTTCCAAAGTTTACCGGATTTATCTCTATATTGAGGAATAACTTCCCCAACCTGAACATTAGAATGATTAGTCATAACATTTCTAAATTTGGTAATTTCCATATATTTACCAACGGCTTCATCTAAAGCATCTAAAGTAATCAAATCGTTTTGTTTATCTACCATTTCAATAGAAGCATAACCACCTATTACCAAATCATCAGATTTTAGAATACTAAAAGGGTCATGTCTAACTGGGTTAATTGACCTCATAATAGCAGCAGAACTCATGAATGAGGTTTTCTAGCGTTTACTATATTAATTGTTCCTGAATTTTAATTTAGAAAACTTATCTTTACTAATATCCCAAACCCCTTCATCAGTATCAGAGTCAACAGGTTCAGTTTCTAAACCAGTCCAAGCTAACCAAATATCTTCACCGTCAACGGGAATAACCCTAACATGAAATTTAGTATCAAATTTATTTCCTTCTAACATATATTCATGATAACCGTCTCTTTGAACTCCTAATTCTACTTTACCGGAATCAACTAATTTGCCCTTTCCATATTTGTCTTCCACTTGAGCAGGGAATTTACCTGATTTACCAAAAAGAGAAAATATATCTTCATCATCTTCTATATCTATTTCCCATCCAAATAATTTATCACTCACTTTGAAAAAGATACATAGGTTATCATTATCCTTTCTATAAATTTTAAATTCTCCTTTTCTATATTCATCAGGAGTTTTGTAATCTTTCTCTATCATATCATCAGCAGCAGAAAACACTCCTTCTTGTTCATCATAAGTTATATCTTCTAGTTGTTTCATCCAATCTTTTAATTTTTTACTATCAGACTCAAAAAGATTACTAAAATAATTCATATGTTTTTCTCTTACAAAATCTTCTATTTTATCAAAAGAAACTCTACCAGTTTCCATTAAGAAATTTTTAACAGCCAGTCTGAACTTTGCTTTTTGTGTTTTCAACATATCTTCTATCTGAGTTTTCCAAACATCAATATCTAGTATAGCATTTTTAGACATCAAATTATTTTCTTCAAACCCATAAAACGTAAACCCATCTAAATCTGATTTAATTATGGCAGTGGCTTCACCGTGTATAATATCTGAAATTTTATATCCTTTCTCTAAAGCTTCTACATTATAGTTAAGAGATTTCTTAGTATCTTGAGATAATAATTCAAGAGTGATGAGTTTTTCAGGTAATTCAACTTCAGGTATCTCAATAGGTTTAGCAGAGAATAACTTGTAGCCTCCGTTTTTATCTTTCTTTACTTCATCTATTTTAACTCGGATAATAGTACCTACATCAACATCTATTTTTGTATTCAGGGCTTTACCTACTTCCAAATATTTCCTATCATTAATCATTTTAGTATTTTTAAAATCATCATTATCCGATAATGGCCCAGCACCTAAAGTATAAGTGAACATATTAGATTTAGTAGTCTTTTTATCTAATACCATCATATCTAAATCAACGAATTTCTTCCACTTAATCCATTTAGGGTTCTTCTTAGTTCCAACAAAATAAGTAGATGTTAGGTCTTTTATTACTACCCCCTCAGCAGTTGGTATTTGCATAATTTCTTCTGAATATTCTTCTACTTCCTTAATAGAATCAGCATAACGTGTATCTTTTTTAGAAGGGAAAGCTAGTTTCTCATCTGAATGAGTAGAATAATTATTGAAAAGTATAGTTAACCTTTCAGATAATTCTTCTTCATGTAACTCTCTATCTTCATGCCTCATAATATCGAATACATGTACTCTTAATTCTGAATCTTCCGCTTCCTTTCCTTTGAATATTCTGGCCACAACTTCTGCTCTATGTAATGGTTCTTCCTTTTGGAAAAGCATTAATTCTGCATCAAGGATACAATCCCCAAAGTGTTTAGCAGCCATTATTTTCTTTTGTTCTGGACATTTATCGGTGATGTCTTTACCATTGAATGAATAAATCTTAATTTGTTCATCTATCTTATGAATCTGAATTCTCATTCCATCATATTTTTCTTGAACAACCCATTTTCCTGTAAATCCCTTTAATTCTTTCAAATCATCTATCTCAAAAATCCTATACATTGGTTTGTTAGGTATTAAAAAATGAATATCAGATTTCTGAGCTTTTTCTAAACTAACCGTTTTATTCCATTTAGATTTCCCATGATGAGACACAAATATATCTTCTAATAATTTAGCAGCAGCCTTGTATTTACCTTTAATTCTCTTAGTATCTTTACCATCCCCATAGTGTTCTACAATAAAATCAATGACATCTTTTTTAGATAAATTAAGACCTTTATATCCTTCAGTAATATTATCTGGTTCTAAATCATTTTTTTCCCAAGCGCCGTCACTTAACGATTTATCATGATTTCTTATAGCCCAATGAATAAATTTAGCAAATAAAGAGGGATTAGACATTAATTGGTCTAATACTTCTTCTCCGTATTTAATACTGAAAGGGTCTTTAACAATTCCAGAGGAGTACCTTAATTCTTTAACTTGAGAATAAATATCCCTTGCAATGTCTGTTTCTACATTTTCAGCTTCGTCAGAAAATAAATTATCTTCATTAATTACTTTTTTAATTTCTTTACTGAAATCATCTATGTCATCCCACTGTTCACGTAATATTTTAATCTCACTTATCCATTTCTTGCCATATTGTTTAGGGTCTGATAAAGCAGAAAGATATGACATTCGCATTTTTTCAAAAAATTGAATGACCCTTAGAGTTATTGGGGTATCTTTCGTAATAGAAACAGGCACACGAAATCACCTAATCTTCTTGAATTCTTTTAGCGTCTGGTATAGATGCCTGTCTTCTTTGTCTCTCTTCATCAGATTCTGACCATCGCTCCCACCGAGCAGTAGCGGGGTGGGGGTAATGGGGAGTTGCTTTCATTCTATCCATTAATTTATTATATTCTCTTAAAAAATCAGGGTCAAATTTGTCTTTATATTTCTCCATTAAAGCGTCTAATTTATCTAAATCTCGTTTAACTGATTTAGAAATATTACCACTTGCGTATTCTCTCTTTCCTTCCTTAACGGTAGTACCTTTACCATCAGCAAGATGTCCAGTTCCTAATACGGGAGTTGTGTCTTTCTGACCTTTTGTTCTTTCAGCCTTTACTTCTTCACCAATTACGAATTGCATCAATTTTTCTACATACTCTGTTCTTTCATTTGTCATTTCAATCTCCTCCTAATCTACTAACTAAATCGTTAATCTCATCCCAACTCATTTTAGCAATAGTATCTGAATCTGGAACATCGGACTTCTGACCCATTGCAGGAACAGGAGAATCAATAGTAACAATACCTGATTTCATCAAGATATTATCATTATCAAATACAGTCTTCTCTATTTTCTTTATCCTTCCTACTAACTCTTTTAGTAGGTCTATCATTTCATTATTTTCTTCTGTCATATTATTCACCTAATCCATTAGAGAGTGTTAGTAAATTAAGTTCGATTTCACCTAGAAGATTTATCTTACTTATGATATCATTGGGTATGCTTCCGTCAGCTACATCCCTGCCCTCGTATTTATCTAAATCCTTGAGTAGTGCAGAAACTTTTTTCTCAATCTTAGTAATATATTCCTCGATGTTTTGTCCTTGCTTCTCTTTATTGAGGAATACTGTTGCCCGACCAACTTTGTTCTTTGATGAGGTGTACTCATCATATTCACCATCTTTTTGTTCTTTCTTTTTTATCTCATCTTTCCAGCTCATTTTTCTTCCTCTCCTAAACTACCTGAACTCTTTGGATATACTACTTTCCTAACCTGCCTATACAACTGCTCATACTGCTTTCGTAATTTGCTCGCCGTGGCAACCATATCAACGTTCTGTTCACTGATAGATTTCATCTTCTTATTTAATTTAGAATCATCTTTAACTAAATCAAGACCTTCCATCATCTCAATAAGTTCCCCTAATTTAGTAAAATCTTGACCGAAATATTCTGAAGGTTCAGCAGCTTGCAGTGTTTTCTTTAGTTTCTTTTTCTCTTTAGAGTCAAGAGCATTTAAAATATCACTCTTAGCTTTTAGAACATTTTCCCAAGTCATTTAATTCACTTCCCAAGTAACATTTTCTCCTTCTTCTAACCGTTGCATTATATCAGAAACAGTAAGGTCAGCCCTCATACGATTTTTTATATCAGGGTTATTTAGTAAATTTGGTATCGTATATAGAGTACCACCTTTAATATATTCTTTGTAAAGGTCTTTGAGTCTATCATTAATATTTCTATGTTCAGCAATATCCTTTACAATTTTAACAGTATTACTATATTGATAAACATTAGAAATTATTTCATGTAGGGGCTCCTTAACCTTAACAAGTTTAGAATCTTCAAAAGTTTCATATTCTATTTCTTGATTTAATTTATCATTTATTTTCTCTAAAAGACCCAACCTTTCTCTGAAATACCTTTGTTCTTCTTTACTTAATTGTAAAGTCTCTATAACTTCAATGTGTTTTTCATCTCTTACATTTTTAATTGATTCTAAATCATCATTACTAAGGTTATACATTTCTTTTATTTTTTCAACTTCTTTATTCTCAACGTGTTTCATTAAATTAATGTAACTTTTAGGGTTCTTCATTAAACTATTAACTGCCTTTTCTATTTTAGGACCATAAATTGTTTCTCCTTCTAAATCAACAATATCATCTTCAGTTATTTCTATGGCAAATGTTTCTATATTTTCTAAAAGTTTTAATCCGTCTTCTAATAATTGTTTATGGGTCTTGCCTTTAATTTTACCAGTATCAATATCCTTTACAGGAACTTTTTGTTTAGGTACAGTTTGTTTTTCTAATAACATAGCTCTTAGATTATCAATTATAGGTTTCAAAACAGTAGCCTCTTTTTCATAAGCTGGAGATTTTTCTAAAGCTGAAATAAGAGTCCTAATATTCTGTTCCATAACTTCTGGATGCATGGGGTCATTACCAGTTACTGTTTTAGTTCGTAACTTTCCATCTGAATCTTCAAATTTTTCATATTTTCTTCCAGATAATTTAGGTGGTTTTATACCTTCAGTTGTATCTGTTTTTTCACGAAAATTCCCAACTGGATACTTCTCAAGTATGTCTTTTAAAATTTCTACTGTTTTAGGAGATATAGGTAATCGACTGTATAATGCTTTACTTTTTTTACTTTCTCTCTCAATAGCATCAATTAGGTTCTCCCAAGTAATACCTTGTTCTTTTAGAATTTCTTCTAAATAACACTTCAACATAATGAACGGATTATCCGTTTTTAGAAGGTGGGCTTTTAGAAGAGTTGACATTTATTTCCCTCAATAATATGGTTTGTTTTCATGATTTTGTTTTCTTTTCTTAGGTATGTGAATATAGTTAGGCATATCTGAATTAGATTGGGGCTCAGGTCTAACTTTATTATTACCTAAAGACATAGGAGTTAAATCTTTATTTTTAGTTACTATTTTTTCTTTTTGTGCTAATATTCTTTCAGCCGTCATTAATTCTTTTCTCATTTTAGCTGCTTCTTCTCTTGTTGTCATTTTTAATCTCCCCTCATATTTTGGATAATATCATTAGCCATATCTTTATTTTCCTTAGTGGGTTTTACCCGTTCTGAACGACTAACTTTTGCATGGGGGTCATCCATTGTAAAACCATCTTCATGTATCATATTCTTAAAACAAACATCACATTCTTGGTAAATGTTTATTTTGTCTTCAATGGGTTCTCCACTATCCCAATGTTCTAATAGAAACCTTTTCATTTTAGGACTTCCAAAATGGTCTTGAATTACACCACAGTAATCACAAGTATTTACTTTGTTTATGTATTTATCTAAGTTTTTCAGATAATATTCTTTCATTTCTTTTTGAAAGGGACTAAGGGTTCTTTTCTTAGGGGTTGTAGGTTTTCTTTCTTCTTTGGTCTTCAATATATCTTCCCAACTCATATTAACCAACCCTCCTTTCTGTTCTTCTATCTACATTATTATTAGCTGCTTCCTCTGGTAAACCTGAATTCCGCTTAGGTGGTCCTACACTCATCTTTGGTTTAGGACTTTCTCCCTTTACTTCCGCAGGCTTACCTGCTTCAGCCAATGTTGGTTTATTTCCTTCAGCCACCATTTGACCAATGTATCTCTGGTCTACATCAGTTCCAGCATAAGGGTCTGATTCAAATGCTTCTTCTTCCTTAGATTCTCCACTTCCACCTTCGGGTTGAGGTTTTGGTTTAGAATAGATGAATTTACCATCTTCATCCATATCCACTTCAAATCCAAGATTCTTAATTTGCCCTGCAATATTAACTTCAATTTCTCTTTTTCTCATTTTAGCAATTTCATCTTCCTCTTCAGATGGTGGTAAAACTAATTCCCAATCAGTTATACCAAACTGCTTAACCATGAATGGGAATACATATTTATTCCAAACATTTTGTGCCATTTCTACTGCTCGGTTAGTGACAAGAATCTGCATACCTTCGTTATTTAACCCTCCACTGGTAGAGTTATCAGCCATGAAAATTTTACTTACACCATAAAAGGCAGAGACTCTATCTCTCAAATCTTCTTTAACAGAAATATAATCCATTTCTTTAAGTGAATCCATGAATTTAACCCACTCTACAGAACCTCTACCATTCTCGGCCTCTATACCCATAACAGGAATAAAGTGAGCGTCTTGTTCCATCTTTTCTTTAACTCCCCTCCAAAAAGTCCTCATAGATTCAATGTTTCTTGTTTGAACAGCAAGAAGACCTTTTGGCATTCTACTCTTAGTATAAGCTTGATTGATGTAATTCTCCATAGCAAGTAAAGTGGTTAAATGATTCCACATAGTTACTACAGGGCTCGTTCCATAAAGTCTACTTGGGGAATATTTACTGAAATGAAGAACTTCCCCTTTAATGAAATTCTGCTCATAACCGTGTGCTCTATTAACATAATGAACTGGATAAACATCACCATTACATTCTCCACATTTCTCATACATATTATCAACAGAAAGATGCCTATGGTGAATACAAGTAAAAGAATTCCCACCTTTATTGCCATCTTCATCACAAACAATTGCCATAGATACTGGGTCAGCACGATACATCTGTTTAATTCGATGAGCTCTAATGTTTCCATTACCATCAACAAAGTATTCTTTTACAAGAACCAAATAAGCATCATCCATAATATTGAGGTCATCTTCTAATTCCTTTAGAACATCAATAAGCATCTGCTCTGCATCATTGACATAACCTGAACCCATAAATTTCTCAGCATATGTTTTTTGATTTTTATCTGGTTTTTTCAGATTAGTAGATTCACATTCAGCACACTCTAATACTGTTTCTTCATGTTCCTTACCACAATCTTCACATTTAACAGAAAATCTTGGACTCCATTGGTATCCTCTCCTGAAAATTTCATTCTTCAATTGAGTAATACAAGTTCTTAAGATAACTGAACTTTCAGCAATATGATAGACTAAAGGCCCTGTCATCGTTAAAGGATGATGACGTTCCTGTATCCCCATCTGGTAAACTTCTCTATCAGCAGGAACAGGAGTAGATTTCCTGAAAAAATTAGTTAAGGAAAATCTTCTTTTTTCTTCAGTCATTCTTCCTCAGCCCCCTGTGGACCTACGTGTTCAAATAAGTAATCAGAAGCGTCATCAATACTTGACCACTCATCTTCTGAAAACTCATAGTCTTCAATAATTCCTTCTAAGTCATCGATAGCATCATCAACATCTTCTTTGACAATGTTACCTACTTTTTCTAATTCGTCCATAACCCTCATTTTATTATTCTCCTTATATTTACTGATGTTCTCTACATCTATATCGTCTTTCAAAAAATTATAATTAACGTGGTCTGCATGATTAGCCCACTTCATTAATTTGAATAGTTCTTTCATTCTTTCTTTAGCCCACGGTTGTTTTTTATGGAACTTTTTAATCCTAATTAATTCTGAAAGAATATCAGCATTATCACCTTTCATTCTGAAATATGGTCTAGTTTTCTCTAACAACTTAATGATATCATCTTGCGAATAAAAGTTTAATCTTTGGACGGCTCTCGTTGCTTGAGGGGATTTCTGGTCTAGGTGTAATTTACCAATACCTAACTCCTTGTGTAATTCAGTCACGAATGCTTTACCTCTATTACCTGTTGCTATAATACCTATTCTTGGATTATGGTTTCTATCCATTGTGATATACCCATCAGAATCAATAAAGGCAGCAGTATAAGCATACAAGTCCTTTTTTATTTCCATTGGTAATTTATAATATTCACCTTCAACATTACTGATATTCAATTTATCAGCGACTTTACAAATTATCTGTGGAGAAGCACGTCTATGTAATTTAGCAGGTAATCGGTCATATATCTGACGAGCAGATATTCCTTGATTCTCACATACACTCTTCAATACAAAATCATCTAATTGTTTAGAAATATTATTTTTTATCACTTGATTAGAGATACCAGTTATTATCTTTCTAAATTCTCTTTTAGAATTAGTCATAGTCTTTGTCAATGATGAATAATCAGAATTATAATTATCCCCTCGATGTAATTCAGCCTCCCAAAATTTACACAAAGCGTCTATTACTTGTCTTCTAGTTTCTCCATCTTTAATAGAATGTAATTTCTTCAAATCAGATTCTGTATATCTCATCTGACGAAGAGGGGTTTCATAAGGAGCAAGCCAATAAATGGATTTGATACAATCACCGAGATGATTAGAATAAGCAGAAATCAAATTCTCTATTGCTTTCGTAAAGATTAATTTCTCTTCTCCTTTCAAGGTCCGTCTATGTTTCTTCAAATCTTTAACAATAGCAGGGATTGTTTTGTCATTAATACGATATTCTTTAGGGAAAATATCTAACTGTGATTTTGCTTCAGTCACATTCATATTGTATTTTTTAGATACACTCATAGCAACTTCATAATCGTCCATTATTGGTATAGTAGATACCCAATTTTGAATGGTGTCAATTTCACTAACAATGTCTTCCTCTTCATCTTTTAAATTAGCTAGTTCCTCAATAGTCTTAGCCTGTTCCCTGAGGTTATCTCCCTTCTCCCCTTTAGAAATTGATGCCAAACATACCACCCCCTGCAAGCATTGGCTGAGGCTCCTTACTATCAAAGATTTCCATGTCATCCAATAAAATAAATGATTCTAACATATCATGAGTTGCAGAATTAGCAATAGCAAGTCCCATCACTAAATCATCATGTGCTCCCACACCTTCGAACTTACCGTTTTCTGTTATACTGAACATAGATAATTCTTCAATAATATTATCTGTAACTTTTCTTGATTCATCGTTACCCCTTGGAAAAATAATTTTACCATTCTCAATATTCATTTGTAGATTCAAAATAATTTCTTCTTTTTTACGTCGAGTCATAGTGACATCTCTAATGTTTAAATCAGTTTCATTTCGTAATTCTTGAGTGAATGATTTAGCAAAGGTATTAGTTTCAAAATAAATTGCGTCGGGCTCAAACAATTTACCAATCATTTTTATTTTATTGATGTTTTCTCTAAATTCTACATTCTTTTGTCTATCAATATATATGACTCTCTTGTTTCTATCTTCATCTACCTCTAACACAATAATAACATTGTAATCACCATCAGTAGAAATAGCAGGGTCAACCCCCACGTAATATGAATACCCTGAATCTTTCCTGTGTCTGAGTCTAAGGATATCGTTTTTACCTAATTGTTTACAATTGTCTATGTGCTCCTGCCCAAATAAGGCAGTTCCTGTAGATATAGGAATACAAAGATATTCTCTAGTAAACTTAAGAGAACCAACCTCTTGCTTCCTCTGCATTAAATTATCATAACTCCACCTTTCAGGCCATAAGGGTTCATTATTTTGATTAAGACAAGGGTAAGTTCTAACAGTATATACCTTAGAATATTCTTCACTTGCTAATAAAGCAAAAATATCTGTATAAGTAAAGGGAGTTCCAATCATTCTCAATGTTGCTGTGTGGTGAAGTGTAGGAATCATGTCACCAAAAAACCAATCCGTTACTTTCTTGATAGCAGTAAGACTGAATTCTTTCAAAGGGTCGTCAATAATTATTTCTTGAGGATGAAGCCCACGAATTTGAGAACCAACTGAACGCTCAAGGATAGAATTACCATTAGTGAGAGTAATGTTACCAACAGCCCATCCCCTTGATGGGCGAAAATGAGCAATAGTATCATTGTTAAACATTTTATCTATTTCTCTCATGTGAACCATTGTCTGTTTATGGTTAGAAGAAATGTATAGCATCTGATATGGGGCAGGCTGAAAGCATAACTGCCATACAGCCCAAGAATGCATAAACACAGATTTACCGTGGTCACGACTACAGATTACAACAGTTCTATCAGTAGATTTCATTAAATCTAACCACTCTTGATGAAAAGAAGTAAAGTCAAACCCTAGAACTTCAGTAAAAAAATATGGAAAGGAGTTCTTGGACATCTCCAAGTCCATTTGTTTACTGAAATCTAAATCTTCTAACAAAGAATCACCCTCTTAGATTAATAAACCACTTTTGAACATCCCAATTATTACCATAATGTTCTCTAAAATGCTCAAGAACAGCATCTGGAATTACTTCATCAACTTCAGGTTGTGTGCCTGTTTTCCATTGAGAACCAGCAGTAGTGTATCCAGAAATAGTTGGCACTGAAGGTTTGTTATCAATGGCTTTATCTCTGGCCATTAAACCGTATCCTTCTCCTAAAACAGAAGCCTTAGTGCCTCCCTTGTAAGCATACTCTTTACCTTCTTTACCTTGTCTTACAGCAAAACCACTAATGGCTACTAATCTATGTTTATCTCCTTGTTGAATAATGACCCCAAACCATTCATCTACAGGATATTCTGCTGTTCTTGTTTTACTACCTCTTAATTCATAAAGGTCATCTGGATTACTTACATCCCACATTTCCTTCACTTTAGATTCATCATCACCTAAAGCAATAACTTTCAATTCTTCCCCGCCAGAAAGTCTTCTTAATTCTGGATGGAATTTTAACGTATCAAACCAATTCATAATCACCAATCCCTACAAGCCATACATCTTGCTGAATAATCATTCCTCTCACACGTTTCACATTTATGCCTCGCTCGAAAAGATTTCTTACGCTTGGTATTACCTTTTTTCCCAGTAACAGAAACTCCCTTTTGGCCCCAATGGACTTTCTTATATCCTCCTTTTCCGTTAGGAACGCAGGCCATCCATTTCTTTCCTTTACGGTCAGAACTAGTTTTCTTAGTTCTTTTAGTACAAGTGGATGCCTTTAGGGTTTCTTGCCAAGACAAATTATTTCCTCCATTACCTGAATAATGCCTTAATCGTATATACTGATTCCTCATTTATTCCAAAATTAGCGGCAATAGACTCGTAAGAAGATACAGCCTTAACTATTTTATCAACTTCAGTTGCGGTCAATTCCATACTTTGTTCAAGGTGTAATTTATTTATAATTAAATCCATATCTTCAATTGAATTTAAAGACAAATTAGCATGGTAAATTGGTTCATTATTCATTTTTCTAATAGTATCATGAGCTTCTAGCATCACTTGATTTATTTCATCCATTTTATAGAAGTCATCAAAAGCAGAATCTAATCTTTTAAGTTCCTTATACATGTCTTTATCTTTAACAGATAAACCGCCACTGTCTTTATCTAAAGAGCCAAACATAGTAGTAAATTCTGGAGTATTAATTGCGTATCTTAATTGTTCAATGGGGTAAATTTCACCCTGAGACTTCAAATAATTATCATAGTGTTCTTTGATATCTTTCCAAAACGGATATTTCTTTACCATCTCAGATATATCTTCATCACTATACCTTGATTTTTTAGCCATATCATAAATGATATAACCTACAGATTGCATATTTTTCTCTTTAAATCTATCACCGAATAATGAATTAAGGGCTAATACAGCCATTCTACCGTTAAAGAAATACTTGTTATCCCAAGTTTTAGCTCCTGCCCTTTTCACTGATAATATAAAATTAGTTAATGCTTTTAATTGTCTAAGGTCTATAATATCGTCTAAAGAGCCTTCTATGGTTTTACCTAAAAGATACCCTATTGGGTTATTTTCTTCATTTTTAATAGCTATCATGTAAGCAGTGTGACTGTTAGCCCATCTTGGGAGTTCTTTAGGTGAGAAAAAATACTTACTACTAATAGGGGAGATATAATAAGAATCCATAGCCTTTAGGAAATTATTCCAAGGGGCTTTAAATTTAGCTAATTCTTTTGATGGAGTTCCCATTGCTGCTGGCTGTTCAGTTTTTCTACCTACCTGTCGTAGCCTTTGAGCAGTTTGATATTGACTAGCTGTTGGCTCTAAATTTACTTCACTCCTCTCTTGGAAGATTGAAAATTTTGTTTTCTTATCTTCTAAATATTCTCCAACATCTTCTATGAAAGTCTTAACTAATTCATCTTGCTCAGTAATATCTACGTTTTCATCAACATAGTCCTTACCTACATTAATAACCCAATCTGAAATTGGTAGGCTAAATGTCCCATTATATTGTTCATCTTCTTGGGTTTCCTCAATAAATCCATCAAACCAATTGTCAAAATCTTCTAATTCTGCATCTGTAAAAGCAGCGTATTTTAGAGGTGAAGTTTTTACTAATTCTCTAACCTTAGAGACTTCAGATTTAGGAATCACAATATCTTCATAATCTCTATGATATTTGTAATAAAAGATAGGGTCTACATCTAACCTCTTAAAATCGCCCTCTTGTATTTTAATATCTTCAAATTTCAAACTAGGGTCAGAACCAGTTCTTATTTTATTGTAATATTCTATAATTCTAAGAGCAGTAAGAAGGGTGTTAGGTGCTCTCATTTTGATGCCCACACTTCCTAAATCAACGATATAACTTGGTGGAGTTTCAAATGTAAATAATTCATTTAACCGATAATATTTATCTCCTCTTTTTGAAGTTTTAATCTCTTTCCATAAATCACTATCTTTATACTTATTTTTCAAAGTGGCAAAAGCATCATCTAATGCTTTCTTTTCTTTATTATCAATACTGGACCAATATTCATAAATTGCTTTTCTATTAGACCAATCACCTAAAGGTAAATCTCCTATTTCTCTAGCCCAAGATAAATAGAGTTTAGTCTTTATTTGTTTACTCGAAGTTTTACCTGATTGTTCTTTATTAAGATAATTAATTCTTTTAATCAAATCTTCTAAATTATTACTGGTATTGGCATCAGGCGACATTTCAATATATTTTTCTAAATTAACTATTACATTAGGAATATTACTTCTCATACCCACCTGTAACTTAACTAAAGAAGAATTAAAATTACTATCCTTTAAATCCGCCACTTCTAACTTGTCGTTATTATAAGAAAAAGTATTTCGTAATAATTTAGTTATGTCTGTTTCTAATGTTAAAAACTCTTTATCTTTTTGTTTTTCTTCAAATTCAGTAGAGAGATAATCTTTTATTTCTTGGTCTGATGAATCAGGATTCTTACTTTTTATTTCTTGTATTAAATCGTCAGGTATTTCTTCCCCTGACCTTAAAGTGCTCATAATTTTCTTTTTCAATTTTCTACCAATTATCATTAGTTCACAACCTGTATCATATTGTTTTCTCTTAAAACGTTTAAGATATCTTTCTTTTCTTTTTCATAAGTGGGGACGTGCTCAATAATGTCTTTTACTTTTTCCTCAACATCCTTGATTATTCCTTGTCTAATTTCTGGAACTATATCTTCTAGTAATTTTGATATCTCTTTAATTTCCTGCTCATAAGGTGGCTCATTAGATAAAATTAAATCTTCTATATTTTCTGTTGGCTCTACTTCTTCTGAAATAGTAAAAATCCTATTTCTTTTATCTTTAGAATATCCAACAGCAAGAGAAAGAATGTTCGACACTATCTCTGTTAAATCTAATGCTCCTTGAATTAAAGTGGTATCTGTGTCAAAAAGAATATCTGCTAAATTCTCAGGTTTTTTCTTCAAGAAACCCATGTAAGCTATTTCTGCCATATATTTCTCAACACCAGAGAATTTATCCAAATTAAAATCTGTTGAAAAATCATAATCTCCTTTTATTTTCTGTATATCAATATCTAGACTTTTACCTTCTTCCTTTACATCTTCTTCAATTTCAGAATATAAATTTGTAAAGTTAGTATCTCTCATACCTTCTCTAAAGAAATCAATAATTAAACTTCTGTCATTACTTTTAGGCATTAAAAAGTAAGTAACATTATCAAAAGTAGTCTCAACTAACCTATCTTCTATCGATTTTAATTTGTCTTCCCCTGTTTTATTACCTAGGAGTTCTCGATATAAATTAGATATTATTTTATTATTATTCAATATTTTACTAATCTCAATTTTATCATCCTCATCGGGGTCTAAAAATAGCTTTAAGAATTCTATCTTAGCTGCGCTTAAAGAGTCATTTAGTTTAGATAATGAGCGATTCTTATTTTCTAATTCTCTAACTAATTTCCTTTTATCAGACATTAATAGATTTCTAATAGTATCCTTATATTTAGGCCAGTCTTTTTCCTCATCTAGTCCAGAATTATCCTCACCTTCTAAAATAACATAATAATCGCTGTCTTTTTTCTGTCCAACTGAGTCAAGCCAAACTTTTCTCATAGTAAAAGCAGTTATCATATCATCACTTAGAGTAGTTCTACCTTTCATATCCCCAATAAAATCCTTAAACATCTTATCATCTATAGTAAAATCAGGTGATAAAAGTTCCATAATGACTCTACGCTTATCTTTCCAATTATCTTTTCTTCTTACATTAGGTTTTAATTTGTCAGGTCTTAATGAACTAGTGATTTTGGTATTAGGACCAGCAATTTTAACAAAATATAATCTTGCTTTTTCTGCATCTATATTTCCAGATAGGGAAAGTTTAGTTTCAGTTACTTTTTCTTTAGCTTCTTGACCTCCAAACAATATCCAAAGGCGGTGAGAACGAATATCTAACTTAACAGAAGAATCCAACTGTTGAACTTGAGAAGATATTAGATTATTAGGGGTAGATTTAGTAAAGTTTTTCACCCATGTATTATTCATTTTTTGGTAATTTAAGGTGTTAAAATCTTTAGAACTAGAGAAAGATACCTCTTTTAATTTATCATAAGTTACGTCTTCAGGACCAGTTTCTGTATCTTCCTTTAGTGTAAAGGTGGGTAAAGTTGATTGTTTAAGATAAGGAACTACTACATCAGCATAATTTTCTGTTAAGAAATCTCTGAATTTAGTTCTAGTATCTTTAGATAATATAGACAATTGCTCAATAATATCCTCTTTCTCATTATCAGATTTATTTTCAAACCCATCCAATAAATTAGCAAATCCTTCTTCAGTCATTGAAGAACTAACTGTTGGTTTTGCGGTAGTTTTTGATTCCTTGAGTTTCGTCTCAAGAATAGGTAACACTTCATTTATTATTTTGTCAATTCTAACTTTCATATCAGCAATATGTTGGTCTTGATATATTTCTCTATAAATAGAACTTATTTCTGGAATATCATCAAATGAAAGCCTGTCATCTCTCCATTGTTTAAGGGTAGAAATAGTTGCTGTAATTCCTTTAGTTTCATATTTACCATCTTTAATTAATTGAATGAATTCCTCTGCTTTACTATCGTTAATTAAATATGGCTGCCATCGCCCTCCGACATTAGCAGGTAAAGGAATAGTTTCACTCTTAGTTATTAGACGAATATCAGGATATCTTGTATCCTTGAGTACTTCCATCCAATGCATTTCTATACCTCAAAAAGAAAAATACTCCTCTACTCTAGTTCTAACTTTCATATTATCTATAGCTTCGTGAACTGCACCTTTTCCACCTTGAACTATTTCTATCATAGTAAGAACATCTTCGTATTCCTTCTGCCATTTGTAGGGCTTTTCAAAATATCTTAAGACATCTTCAACATTATTCAATTGTCCAAATTCTACTAACACATGAGCGAAAGCAACTGTACTATCATAAGAATTTAATTTATCGGCTTTCACCAATTCTTCCTCCCAACTCATTGTGATTGCTCCTAATCCCATGCTGATGAAGTGGGGGTTTTTTCTCCACTAATATATTCTATTCTTTTATCAAAAGTTCCTAATTTTTTTAATTCTGCTGCAATTGAATCTTTAGTATATGGGCCTCTTCCATCAACATGGCCCATAATTTTCTCTTCACTAAGCCAATTAATTACGGGGCCTTCTTCTTTTAACACACTTTTCCAACTCATTGTAATTTCTCCTTTAATTCAGGGTGGAATTTAAAAACTACTTTCTTAGCATCCTTCTTGATAGATTTCCCATCAACCAAAATTTCAATTGGATATGGTTTATACTCGTCTTTCCAGTATGCAACTTCATAGCCTCCATCTTTCAAAAGTTCAACAAGCAAGCCCCTATTATTTTTCTTGTCCTCGGCTTGTAGGATTTTCTGAGTTCCTCTTGGTAAAAATAAATCAGGTTTCTTTTTTAGAATATTTTCCCAACTCATTGCAACCTCTCCTTCATTCCTTTTCAAAGTAATCTAAGTAGTCATCCATAAAGTAACCGTAACCGTCATCTAATCTATCTTCAAACATATCTCTTGCATCATCTTCGTTCATCAAAATCGAGCCTTCTTTAGCGGGCGAAGTTAAGATATAACTTCCGTAGTGTGGTTCAATTTCATAATATGCTAAGTGTTTATATTTAGGGTGAAAACCCTTAACATGTTTAACATCGTGGTCAAATCGTTCTTCTTTTAATATATCTTTCCAACTCATTGTAATTGCTCCTGCATCTTTCTAGTTATCATAACCATTTCATTATAGGAATCCCTCGCTTCATCTCTATTTTTTGCATTTTTTATTTTATCATAATATATTTTATATGTTTCAACAAAATCGTTCTGTTTCTTTTTCCAAAATTTATTTGTGATAAAAGGTCTAATATTGGTTTCCATGTTTTCTATTTGGTTTTGAATCCATTGGTAGTCGGGGTTTGATGCTCTTTCCCTAATGCTAATTTTAATTATATTTTTCCAACTCATTGTAATTGCTCCTGCATCTTCTCTTTAATATCCAACCAAACTTGAGGGTGTTGTTGTGCTAACACTTCTTGAACAACTTGCATCTGATGAACAATAATTGTATCTTGTCTCTTATGCACAAGTTGCCCTTTGAATTCCAACATATACTTCAGAGATTCACGAATCTCCTTTGCAAGTTTGGTTAGACTATCAATGTATTTCGGATTAAGGTCATCTTCAGCAAACAACAACTCAATCTTTTCTTCTAATCTATGGATATTATCTGAAAGTAAATCTATCTCATTCAAATCTCTCTTCATAATTTCAACTGCTGCGGATTTCTGAACAAGGGGTTTGAGATGTTTTGACATGTGTTTCATAATTTGCTGTCTCGTTGTGTCTAAATCGTGAGCAGCTTTTGTTGGCGATAACTCCCCCTCATGTATTGCCATTTCTAATTCTTTTCTCTGTGGGCTTACACATAAGGCACAACGGGGGTTTGATTGGTCTGTATATTCGGTATTCATATGATTCCTCAAATGCCTCGCTGAGATTCCACTTGTCCAACCCATCTCACTATCCAAATCATCTGGAGTAGTTTTAGCAGAAGCTAGTCTTTCCTCTAATTGGTCCCTATCTTCACTTTGACAAATTTTACAATGTCTTCGGGTCTTAGGCATCATTCGTCACCTGTCGGATAAATTACATTTAAGTCCTTTCCAAACTCTTCATTCCAAGTTCTAATCCAAGCTTTCAATTGCTCTCCTTCAGGATTATAGCCTAATATTCTCCCTCTAGGAGTAGTAATTAATTCTAAATGTTCTTTATCATTGAAGCCTTCTCCTCCAATCTCAGCATCATCTCTTGCTTTTTGAGACTGCCAAGCCCAACTTCTGTACGTTAAATAATCTACAACTTTTTCAGGGTTTGTATCTACTTCTCTACCATCAGAAGTTTTACCTTCCAATTTTAGAATACTTTCCCAACTCATCTTTATTCATCCCCACAAAGAATTTATCCATCTTTTCTTAATTTGTGAATCTTGCACTGCTTTATCATAAGCAGCAGACCAAGGTTGACCATCTGTTTTTCTCCCACCACCTTCTGAAGACAATACGAATGGTTTTCCATTAGCACCAAGATGGGGAGGTACTACGAATTGAGGTCTAATCCACAGATTGATTAGCCTATTAAGTGCGGGTTTTCTGATATTAATTTTAAAAGTTTTAATGTCTTCAGAACCAACTACATCTTTTAGTTCAGGAGCAATATCTCTCAAATATTTAGAAGAGGTTCTGTTACTCTTAAATTGATGATTTTTAATTCGGTCTAGTAGAGCACCATAATTTACTATGTGACCTCCACCACGATAAATTGATTTATCTTTCATAAGTTTAGTTAGAAGAGTTTTCAATGCTGTTAGTTTAGATAATGAGTTTATTTTCTGTTCAAAATTACCAACATCATCAATTACAACACTTTCAAGATGAGCATTATCAAGTGAATTTTTGAAATTCTCAAGAATCTTCAAAAGACCTTCATCGAATAAATTACCTTTCTCACCACCTACTACTTCAGAACCAGAATAAATCGCTTGCCACATAGGAGGCTTTGCTTCATTTTTATTACCACTATACCAAGAAGAATGAACTGCGGGACCACCTGCTTCTTCTTTTTTACCATCTACCAATTTTCTTTTCCTTATGTAATCTGGAGTCCTATAATGACCATAAACTTTCTCTTTACTAACAACTACCCATTTACCGCCTTTCTTTTCAATATCTGTAGGGTTATCAAATCTAATATTTCTTGGGTCACTATCTCCTCCAGACATAGAGTTTAATCGCCTTACGAAAACCAATAAGTTATCATTTTCTTTCTCATCTATGATAGAATCTTCATCTTGAATTAATTTATTTATACCTTGTAAACTATTTTGCCAAACTCCATCTCTTCCTTCCTGTCCCGGCCTTTGTTTTTCTGGCTGAACATGAAATTCCAAATGCTCAAATAAATTTGAACTACCTTTACCACCTTCTTTAGAATGGCCTCTACCAGTAACACCAATATCTGATAATGAAAGACCTTCACATTTCCTCTTCCAAGCTATATACGCTTTCTGAATACTCTTAACTTCAGTTCCTAATTCTTGGTCTATAAGTACGTTGTTTACTCTAACCAATCTCTTCTTTTTTACTCTCTTAAGAATCTTTGAAGAATGTTTTCTTAACGTTAAATTCCAACTCATTCGTCCTCATCCTCTTTCTTCTTTTTCTTCCTACTAAAAATTGGTCTTGTTGCTATTCCGGCAGTACTCGTCGTAACTGGTCCTCCTTCCTTTAACATATTAAACCAACGATTTTCATTCCTAACCAATTTAGCCAATATGGACAAATCCTTTTCTTTAGCAATCTGCAACTCAGCTTCTTGTTGACTCATAGAATCCATCTTCCCCTTTAATTCCCCAATTAATTGCGGATACTGTTTAACAAAATCAGTCTCAACAACTGCTTTCTTGAAATATTCTATTTGCCTAAGACGCTTTTCCGCATCTTTCTTATTATCGTATTCTCCCATATTTCTACCTCCTTTAGACTCTACTCGATATTTATCACCAATTCTTCTAATCAGCTTTCCACCACCTTCTTTCAGTAGTAGCACCAACATGTCTCTTCTTCGGACTTCCGGTATAAATGTCAAAAACGCCAGTTTCGTATTTCCTAAGAAAACGAGTTATTTCCGCTTTCGTTGGAATATTCCTACCTGTCAATCTACCATATTTTTTCTTAGCAGTCTTATTTTGCTCATCTATAAAATTCCACATATCATCTAAAATCTCACTTATTGTCCTCTTCTTACCGTCTGACAATATGATATTGATTGTGTCTTTTCCCCACTGAGACATACCAAGATTTCTTTTTACTGATAGTCCCATTTCATTCAACTCTTTTGGGGGTAATTATTCTCACCTAACTTTTTCAAAAAATGACCTGTAATTTGTGTGGGACTAGCAAAAAATTTTTTTCTCCTTTTCATCTATTTCCAGCCAATAGGCGTTAATCACAAATCGTTTATCATCTCAGTGATAACTTGCAAGTCCAACTTTTGTTTAGCAACAAAAGTCTCATTATTAGCATGGCGGGAATCATCATTAGATTTTAGTGGTAATTGGGTTTGGGCATCTTCTCTCACGTATTCCCTTATACGCCCAATCGCATTACTTAATCTCTGTTCTACATTCTTTAACTCAGAGCGAACACCTTGCGCTTTTATTGAACTGGCAATTTTATTTATTCTACTCAATGTTTCAATTAAATACGTTAATTTCGAATTAAGCATATCAATATCTTGTCTTCTTTGTTCATCTACTGTCAAAATAATCACAACACATTAGCAGGGTTATATTTACTCATATATCCGAACTGCATGTTAAAAACGCAAGGGAATCTGATTAATAGAAGTATGGTTTAGGCATTCTGCTAATAATTGTCTTTTATCGATTAATGATTTTTGTTAAAATAAATTTTTCTGCAAAGCCATATGGTTGTAACTTTGTCAACAACCTTAATAGATGGTAAATGAACAAGGGCTGATGGACGAATTACAAGCAAGGACAAGGAAAACGATAGCGAGTCTGGACCCTCAACAGAAGATGGAAAGGATGTGTAAGATATTAAAGGACACATCTCAACATCAATCGGTTAACTCTAAGGTTTCATACCTCGTTACTTTCTGTGGAATACCATTTGTTGAGGTTATGGAAGCAATGAATAGAATCAATACGGGAGTTGAATGAAGAATGAGCGATTTCCATTTGAAATTTACCCAATGTCACGGATGTAAAGGGTTTGATAAATATGAAGAGATGATTTGGGATTCAAAAAATCGGGCATTTTGCACCGAAGAATGTAAAGATGAAGCAGAGATTGAAGAAGCACACGATAATCATCAAGATTATCTTATGTTAGTAGCAAAAGAAGAGAGGAATGGTATTTATGATTAAGATGTGTTTTTGTACTTGGGATAAAACATGTTTAAGATGTTCAGAATTTGGAGATGATTAAATGGTTGATAGATACGAAGGACATACACTAACATCACCTATAGAAATGGACGAACCAGATAATACGGGACATATGGAGATGCTTTGTAATGGAGGAATAATAGGTTGGTTAAAAATGGGTAATTACCCAAGCGCTGATGTCAATGCTAAATTATTGATTGATGCCCCTCGTTTATTATTAGAAAATAGCGTTCTATCAGCAGAAAATAACTATCTAAAACTAAAAGATGAACATTTGAGAAACGCATTAGAAGTAATGAGGGATTTAATTAAGAATATGGAAGTACCAAGGGCTCAAATTATTGTGAGCCAGTTGAATGACATATTAGAAGTATGAACCTTAGGGTTCTATGGTGACAAAGTACCGAACCATATGGTAAGCAACTTTGGGAGACGAACCTTATGAACTAATTATCTAATTATGGTTGATTAAGATGATAGATAGTGTAACAGAGAAAGAATTTGTATTAAGATTTGAAAAAATAGGAAGAAGTGATAATTTCACCCCTTGGGGTAGAGTTGCGCTGTTTAATTACTTAGAAGAATACGAAGAGGCAACAGGTCAACAAATAGAATTCGACCCTATCGCCCTATGTTGTGAATTCTCAGAATATGAAAGCCTTGAGGAATTAAACGAAGCCTACGGGAAAGAATTTGAAGATTTAGAAGAAGTTAGAGACTATACTCAAGTTATAGAGATTGAAGTTATTGGAGTTGTAGAAGGAGAACTCTCAAGATATAACAAAGGGTTCATCGTGCAGGATTGGTGATATAATGTTTCAAAGACGACATTTTGAGGCTATGGCTAATGAGGTTATGACATGGGAAAAAACCATGACAAAAACCCAAATAGTGGATTATTTATGTTCCTTATTTGAATATTATAGCCCACACTTCAAACCTGAGAAGTTCAAAAAAGCCTGCGAAAGATTTGAAGGGGAGTTGTCGGGGTAATACCCGGCTTCACTCCTAATTCCCAAAGTTAGTAGCTACGCCTAAGACACATTACCATATGGTAATAAAATTTAGATATGTTACTGAGGATATAGTTTCACTTTCACATACAGTACATTTTTCAAACCATATGGTCTTACTTTGTCAATGACCCGTTATAAAATCAAGGTTCCCGCTTAGGTTGAGAGGCACAACAAACGAAAACCCTTGAAATGGAGTTGAAAAGATATGGCAGATTATACAATGGACGATGAAAAATGGAATAACAGGGTTTCCCTCATAGAAAGCCACATGGAGCACTATGATGTTGGAGACATGGAACCTGTTCTAAAATGGAACTTGTCAAAGGGACAAGAAGATGTAGAAAACAGAAAGAGATACTGGGCAAACATTACCAATTTGTTTGCAACAGTAGAGAACTCACCTATCGTTATAGGAAAGAGGTCGAACCTCCCCCAAGGAGTACAGAACTCACTGACTACGATTTGTGCAGTATATGCAGAAGGACATGCTGCGCTTTTTGCGAGTCACCCGCTTTATGGTGAAACGCTAAGAGCACGTGGCCGTGCAGGATACACACCTTACGAGTCTGGTGAGGCATATGGAAAAGCAATGGCAAAGAATCTACGTTCACGACTAACCACAATGTACAACAATTACGTGAACAAGGCAGAAGAAGAAGTTCAGTGGGACGGAACAGTTGATGAAGACGGTTCCCCAACTGGAATTATTTATCCGGAGGTTGAGGAGTAAGCCTGTTTGGGGTGCCTCTCACCTTTTGATTTGGCTTGGCCCTCTTCGGAGGGTCGGCCATTTCATACTTATCGGGTACGTTCAAAGCAGTACCATATGGTTCTAACTTTGGGCAATGAACCTTGAATAATGAATATGGGGAATAAGGGTATGAACTGGAATGAAGAAGTTGAGGAGTATAAGAAACAGTATGATGATGAAGACGGGATTTATGAATACGTTGAAAGTTTAGTGCCTGTATATTATAATGACATCTCAAACACTTTCAATGATATGTCCGAATTGATAACGGCTGATGATGTAGCTGTTCCTATTTGGCAAGTGATGACAAAACACATCTTTAATGACTATCTTGAGTCATTTATGGAGGCGTGGACTCCTTTTGATGAAGAAGAATAGCACCCTTCGGGGTCAATATTCCCAAAGGTATGACCATATGGTTCTAAACTTTGAGTAATAGAACCTTATGAAGTCAAAATAAACATTAGGGTATGAGCGTAATATATGAAATACTAAAAGATGGACAAAGGCTGGGCGGAGGGAGTTTTTACTCCCAAAAAAACAGAGCACAGGAAAAAGTTGACCAAATGAACAAAAACGTGATTCAAAGAATCATGTTTGAAGCAAACCGAATGAATGGAGCAATCAGAGGAGCAAACAAAGACGAATTCAGAAACATGATTGACCAAGTAGCGAAACCCCCATATACAGTCAAAAAAGTACTCGTAGATGATAGTTGGCGCTAATTATCTCAAGCACAAGGCTACTTGGGCAGAGAACACCTAAGCATGTGTATAAACTGCTTTTCTTCGGAAGATGTGAATCTTCCACCATTTAAGGTCTTGATTTCAAAGTTAAGACCATATGGTAGTGACTTTGTAAACTACCTTAAAAAACAAATAACGACTGTAAGGGTACAGCACCCAACCGGCGTTCGGTTAACTCAGTTCGTTAATTGTGTGCATATAGGACATGATTCAAGAACATCACAACTCGCACACGTCCCTCAAGTAGTCACGGTAATGAGCCAACATTTTTCTAGAGAATGAAGGATGCACCTCAAAACCAAGAACTTCTTCGCACACGTCCCTCAGTTAGTTATGTTCCTCTAAATCAGTATTCGATGGAGATGGCCTCCCATCGGATACAATTGTCCGGCTTGATATACAAAGTTAGAGCCATATGGTTGTGAAAGATGTGAACATACCTGCGTAAAAAAACTAAAAAATAAATAATGTTGAAATTCTATTACCATATGGTCTTAACTTTGGGTTCTTCTCAGACCCTGAAATAGAAATCATCAAGGAAGGTATGAGAGATATGATAGCGTGTGAGATGTGTAGAAGAGTTGAGAGTGTGAGTCCAATGATGAGAGAGACATTGCCTGTTGATATGGTGGGTGTAAGACTCCCCGTACCATCAGGATTTGGTAGGCTGGTAGAGTGGCATGATGGCCCCTGCGGTCTTTGCATTGAAGAGTTGAGAGGTGATTGAATATGGAAAAGGAATTCATTACCGAACTCCGTAGGATTGTCAATGATAGCCTTTGGGCCGTCCTTTATCCACTTTGCAACGAGGAAAATATGGAGAAATTCGACAGGCAGGTGAGAAAAAATAACGGCCTTCGGGTCATTATTTTCAAAGTTATGACCATATGGTTCTACTTTGTCAGCAACCATATATGAACTCAATTAGTGGTTAAGGGTATGAGATGGTGGAATAAGAAAAATACGATAGAAGCAACAGTGGCAGAGCAAAGATTTGTTATTGAAGTTGGACATAATAGAAACAATGACCTTATCATTAAAAAATTGAGAGTGAGCGGTGATAATTTAGAAAACTGCATATCTGATTTGCAATTAGCACTTCAGGATTTTAAGGTGCTACAATTTGAAGGAGGGGTACAAAAATGAAGCGACCTACCTTGAATAGCATGATAAGAGATGAACGGATTAAGTGGCTATCAAAAGAGGAAAGAATGCTTCTTCAAGAAATCAAGGAGGAGAAAACATGGCTTACTCAGATGAACAAGTAAAAGACATTTTTGAATTAATGACTATAGTAATAGAAAATGCGACAGGGAAATATTCAGAATACGCTAAGACATACGCAGAGGCATCATTTGAAGCGTTCGTAATATACGCCGATGATGGATTAAGAATGCAAATACCTTACGTTCTCGCTAACCTTCAAAACTGGAGGGGAGAAGAGGCAAGGTTTACAAAATCAGCCTTAAAAGAATATATACGTTGATGGTCGGTATTTAACGACCTTTGCCCACCAAAAACGTAGTTCCATGCTCATCCCACCCCCTAAGAGGCAAAGGTCAACTCTTATGGTCACTAGCAAAGCAGAACCATATGGTTTGGTACGCAGTTAAAACAGAATTGATTTTTATTAGGAGTTTAACGTTCCGTTCATTTTGGTCCCGCCGCTCTTTATATACTCTAGAGGTAGGTATGGGTAGAAATGCAGAAATTCACACATTTTCTCTATTCTCACATGAAGAATGACCTCTTCAGTGCGAGTAATACCAATCCTCAATATAACAGCCACCTACCACATGGGAGTCATTTTAACTACCAATTTTCAAGGTAGTTTATTTTGATATACTTCAATTGGACATATACAGTATTGTATAATGTATAAATATAAGTACAAAATATCAAATATTGTCATAAAAGTAAAGAAAACGATTTATTATTATCATCATTATCATCGAATGATAATAATTTTTGAAAAAAAGTGTTAGTGGTAAGTAATATTTTATTATTATTCTATTATTATCATTATTATCATATATTATACATACTATACTCTCTTTTTCTCTCTCTTTCTCTTATCTTACATACATAGTATATGAGAGATGATAATAATGAGAAATATGATAATAATGTGAGAATGTAGAGCAGCACAGCATTTATTTTCTCATTTTGCGAAAATGATAATGATAACTGATGATAATAATGAAGATTTTTCAATTATAGCGAAAATAATTATTTTTAATGAGAGGTATTCTCAATGATAGAATGTAACTGTCCAATATGCCAAGATAGGAAAAAAGGCGGGAAATTGTATCTTGCTTTTTTCCATCATGCGTGTAAAATGGAGAAATATTATTCGGGGGAGTAGTTTTGGAAGAAATACAAAAGAAAATAAAAGAAACAGGTAAAGAAATCACAGACTTCTTGTTAAAGAAAAATAAACAATACGGTAATTCCGTTTTTGAGCCAATGGGAATCTTTTCCAAAGGAACTCCACAAGAGGGATTGCGAGTTAGAATTGATGATAAGTTAAATCGACTTATGCAAGGTAATGACTCAATAGAAACAGATGAAGATATCGTAAAAGATTTGATTGGATATCTCACATTATTACTAATAATGATGAGGGTAGAAAATGATTAGACAAGAATGTAGTGTATGCGATACACCTGTAGAGAAAGCAGGTGGAAAAATGATTATTCATTGGCCTGAATCTCAAATGTTCATGGGTCGTTCTAATGTGGAAATAGCTAATCCTGAAGTTTATGGTTCAGCATCATATTGGGTTCCAGAAGAAGTAGTAACTGGAGAAATAAACGAAATGCGAAAAGAGATAACAGATTTATGTGAAATTGTTGATTTGTTAATTGATGAAATAGGAATTAAAAGAGTTAGTGAAATTGTAAAGACCGATAATGGTCTATGTGAAAGACAAAAGAAGAATACGATAATTAATTTTGTCCTTAGCGATAATGAGGAATAATAGTGAATATATTTGTTTTAGATGATAATCCGTTTTTAGCAGCAGAGATGATGATGGACAAACATGTTGTTAAGATGCCCACAGAAAGCTTACAGATGGTTTCGACCATAATGGATATGAATGGTTTCAACTCCCCTTTCAAACCCGTTATGGCGAACCATCCTTGCACTATTTGGGCAAGAGAATCATCAATTAACTTTAATTGGCTAATAGACCACACTATCGGTTTATGTAGAGAATACAAACATAGATATCAAAAAACTCACAAAGTTGAAACTCTTTTATCCAATTTCAAATATGATATTGAAGAAGCCTCAGCATTATTGAGTAATAGAGGTCTTACAGAATTTGCTCAAGCAATGCCTGATGAATACAAGAATGAAGATGCAGTAATAGCATACAGAACATATTATCTAGAGGATAAATGGAGAATAGCAAGTTGGAAATTTGGTTCACCCAATTGGTGGCCGAATGACCACATAAAGAAGAAATCAAAAGAATGGTACGATTACCTAAATCAAGAAAACAAAAGAATAAGAGGAATTTAAAATGAATGACAAATACTTTACAAGAATAGAAACAGAATTAAATGATGTAATCAAGAATTTAGCAAATAATATGCTTGATGCAATTAAAGATGATGAGTGGGAAGCAGTCCTACTATCAGCAGGAGCAATCATGGATTGTGTAAAAACAATCTATCCAACAGCGTCCGGTAATTTACACCGAGTAATGAGTGGTAAATATAACGGACATAACAGTGAGCCAAATGAAGCTTTATTTGGTTAAATAAAACGTGGATGTAGCCGAGTGGTCAAAGGCGAGAGGCTTAAGACCTCTTACATAATGTTTCGTAGGTTCAAATCCTACCATCCACACCAAGGGTCTATGGCGCAGTCAGGTAGCGCAGCGGGCTTTTAATGACGGTTTGTTTAATAAAAAGAAAAAATCAACTCTCTTACCCCAAACAAAGGAAAATGCCAATCATCCTTTTTCTTTACGTCAGAAGATACCCGTTGGTCGGGGGTTCGAATCCCTCTAGACCCGCCTTATTTTCAAAAGAATACAAAGAAGTGATATAAATGGAAAAACAAATAGAATTTAGATTGATAGATAATGCAGCAATGCCACCAATTGTAATTACAGTTGGTGAGAACAACGAACCTAAAGTAATCTTGAACTCCCATTACAAGATTTGGATGGGATGGAAAAGAAAGATGATTGGGGGAGTTGCTAAAAGTCTATATGATAAGATAGACGAACTATTAGATGCATACTTAGCAGACCAACACGCCTTTATGCAGATGGAAGAAGAAGAATTCGGAGAATGAACATGAGAATTTTTAGATACTTAAAAGAACATAATTTGGAATTAGAGAGGACAGAAAGCAAACATCACGTTTTCACATGTACTCATTGTTGGGAAAATGAAAGAGTAATTTATGATGTAAAGGGTAAGTTTGCCTGTCAAGACTGTATTCATAGTGATTCATTTTATGAAAAGATGCAGAAATTAGTACAGAAAATAAAAAGAAGAAAATTACCATTAATGGAAATTAGGGAGTGAATAGAATGAATAGAGCAAGACACGTAAGGATGAATGATAGAGAATTTATAGCCACAGGAGATATTATTTCAGATGCTGTTGGAGGTAAATGGCACAATCCAAGTGGAGCATATAACGTTGCACTGAAGGACAATTTAACTGAATTATCAGTATCCGATGATTGGGCAGAAGCAAGAAAAGAATGGAAAGCAACAGGTAACGTTTGGTATATACCTTTGAATCATACAATAAACGATGTATTACCAGAACCACATAATAATGCTCATCCACACGAATGTATTTGTGGACATAAAATCGCTTGGCATTTTGAGATAGAGAATACCGAAAATGGTAGATTAGAAATTGTTGGTAGCGAACACATTGGTTTTTGGATGATTGTTCGTCACTTGATTGAAAATCTAAATATTCCAGAAGATATGGTAACTCAAGAAAGAGTGAAAGAATGGATTACTGAAGCCGTTAAATCAATGAAAGCTGAATGGTGGTGGAAGACTCATGGAGAACAATTTGAAGAGTGGTTTAATGCAGTTAAAGAACTTGATTTGATTATCAATACCAGAAAAGGTAAGACATATTGGGATACCGATACTGGAAGAAATGAGCATCAAATTCTTCTGAGAAAGAAGTCTGAAGGAACATTAGGGACTCCTGATTACCAAATGGCATCTATCGTTTGGAGATGGAATCATCCTGATAATGATAAAACTGCTCAGATAAACACCAGAGGTTATCCTAATGACCGATTATGGAATGACCTAATGATATTCTACTTTAATCTAGAAAAGCATCAAAATACATTTGATGAAATGAATAGAGAAAGAGAAGAAAGAGTAGCACACATTGTTGAGGAAAGAAGACAAGCAGCAGAGCGAAGAAGACTTGAACAAGAACGTTGGGAAGAACAAAGAAGAGTCAGAAGAGAAGAAGCAAATGCTAGAGAAGAAGAACAACAGAGACTCAAAGACGCTGCTCTGGAAACCTTCTGTCAAGACAATGAGATTAATGAATTTTCAGCAGATAACGGAAGAAATGATTGGGAGAAGTCGTTTTTAAGAGAAATGATTTACAGAATCAATAATCTTCAATATTTATCTGAGAAACAGAGAAGGAGAGTCATTAAAATCATTAACCGTGAGGACGAGAAGGCAACGGAGAAGCAGTTAGCATATATTAGGAAACTTGGCGGAACCCCAAATCAATATTTAACCAAAGGAAAGGCTAGTAAGCTTATAGAAGAGTTATTAGAAGGAGATAAAAATGAAGTGTGATATTTGTGATAAGAACTACGTTGGTCTTTTTAGAATGTGGTGTGCTGAACACCGAGTATGTTTTTCTTGTATAAATTTCCTTATTAAAAGAGAAATAAAAGAAAAAGAAGAATGGAGTAAAGTGATATAATGAGTGATAAAACAAAAAATGAACTGAAGAAAGATTTGAAGAAATTAACAGAAAAAAATGAATTTCTCTTAAAAGAGAATGAAATGATACATCAATCTTTTAAAGATATGACCCAAACAAGTGACAATTATCGCACAGCAATTGTTCAATTACAGAACAAGTTACAAGAGGTAGCGAATATTGTCAGTCATTACGAGAAAACCATCTTAGTGATGAGCGGGCGAATCCAAGAGAAAGACACTTTGATAAGTGAACAAAGAATGAAAATAGAAGGAGGAAAAATAGAATGAAACTGAGAATTTTGAACGAAACAGGACACACTGAAATGTCAGTAGCAGTAGAGGAAATTATGGACCACATTAACGAACACGCAACACATTGGGTTTTCGTGGATGGTGAAATGATTAACCGAACAGACATCTCAGAAGTTAACTGGGATGACGTATCAGATGTAGACTTAGTTCCCGCTATTGTTGGCGGAAACTGCTAAATCTAATACGTTAGTGGTTTGCCAGTAATAAGGGATTTATTGGTAATTTTATTCCCTTATCCACACCCAATAGGTTTTCAACATTGAAAATAAATGTTGTAAATCTAAACCCTTTTTTCACTCTCTAAAAAAAGAGGGGTATCCTTCATATAGAGCAAAAAAGGTAGAGCAGTTTACCTGTTAGGAGTGATTTGAGATGTACAAGATGATAGAATTTATTGGAAAAAAATCAAGAAAACATGAGAGAATAGTTAGGTATTTGTCAGAAAATGGAGAACAATCTACTCATGATATAGTTAAACTGTTTGAAACAGGAAAACTATGTGCTACTACTAATGAAATAGCCAATCTCCTCAAAAAGAGCGGACTATTCACAATAAGTGGACAGACTAACGTATCTAAATTTACTTCCCTTAGGAATTCATATTCAATATGTAAATGGGATTTAAATTATGAAGGACTAGTAAGAAAATATGAAGTTAAAGAGTTTGGTAACAGTAACAAAGGTAAGTATATTTTCAATACTACCAATAAAGAATTATATCATCTTCCTACATTAAAAAGAGAAGGGCTATGGGAAAGCATAGAAAAAGAATTGGAAAAGGAAAAAAGATGATATTTGATAATATACAACAATTAAGAGACTGTATGATAGAAGTATTACCCGAAATAATACCTCCAAGGCAATTAGATTCGGTAATATCATACATTGATAAAATTAAACAATTGGATTTACAATTAGAGACTAAAGAAGTGCTATGTAATTCAGAAATAAGGAAAGTGTTGATAAAGAACAAAATTGTCCCATCATATGAAATAAAAGATTGGTTACATCAAAGGCGAGAAGAATATCTCGAATTAATGGAATATGTCAAGAGGGATAATGAATGGAAAACCAAACACAATATCGATACAGAATAAGTATCTGTAAAGCGAATGGAAGTGTTTGGATGGAGGAGTTTGATACTCAAAATCTCCTTATTCAGCAAATAGATGAATTATTAGAAAAACACCCGCATCTTCTTATCTCTAAACAAAGAGTGAGTGATAAAAATGAGAGACAAGAATCCCGAATATGTTAAAGGGCGAAGAGGAAATATAGCAACTAAATGCAGAATTTGTGGTGGGGCTTTAACCCATCCAGACGATATGAAACAGGAGATACATTCTCCCTGTCTCAGAAGATATAAGAGTAAATTGAGGTGATAACGTGCCAGAATTAAAAATTAAAAGAGCCGATGATTCAGGGGAATATGATTCCACACTAGTTTTATTTGGTGGAGAAACGAGTTATAGAACAGAAACTATTTCTCCAACCATGTATAGAAAGGCTAACAATCCTATGATTGAGGCCATAAAAGTGTGGTTAGCGGGTAAACTAAAGATAACCAGAAAACACATCTATGGTGAATCTTGGAGGAGAAATAGAAGACATAGAGGATTCTATACTCCCAACACCGGATTTGTTCAACAACCTGAAGAAAATAAACCAGAAGTAAACGAGTTTTCCCACACAATATCAATTGGAGATGAAGGCTACGTTGTTCTTTTTAACAAAGTAGGAACACGTTATTTCTTAAACGGAATAATGGGTAACAAGTCAGTATTGATTGCTGCATTAGCAAGGACAATTTACAAGTCTTGTTTCTCTGATGATTCTCTTGAATTAGATAAGTTCCTAATTAAACATATTCAGCTCCCTGAAAATGTTCATTATGCTCTTGAGAATAGAGCACCTTACTATTTTTATTTGGAAGCAGAAGATGGGTTCCATTCTAAAAGGATTGAATGTCGATTAAAAGTCAACTTGATTAGCGACACTAAAGTAGCAGTCGAGATTTCAGATGGCATTTGGGGAGAATTAACTATTAGACAAATGAATGTCTATATGAATACTTATCTTAACAAAAAGAAGCAAGGCAATTGGAGTAACCTAAGCCCTGCTGCTTTATGGGAAAAGGTAATGAAAAGACTACCAACCGAATCTGAAGAACAATTGATGGTAGCTTTCCTTCACCAGAATAGAACTTCAAAGGTAGTTAGAGAAAGAGCAAGAGATTTGATGATTCATATTCAATCTCGATATCCAGACAGAATCAAGATTAATTGGGGAAGTCCTGACAAGTTACTAGATGTTTCAGAAAAGCCGACTATTATGTACATTAATGGTAAAGTTGCTGATTGGAAATTAACAGACCGAGGATTAAAATCCCAAGGACAACAAAATGTTTCAACATACGTTTGGGTGGAGAAAGAAGGGATAGAAAAGGGAACTTGGAGTGGTCCTATTTGTGTGGATAACCTCGATAATAAATCCCCAACAGGCGACCAGTTCGTAACAAGAGCGCTGGGATTACTGAATGATGACTTGTTAATTCAAAGAGTATCAACCATCAAAGGAAGATTAAATAGCGGCCATAAAGTGGGACAAACTGACCAAAGAATTTCGCTGTTCCAAAAGGAATAGAGAAAAGAAACGGTCATCCTTCGGGGTGGCAAAAATGAAATGCGACGAATGTAAAGGCGATATTGTAGAGATAAATGGAGAATGGTCTTGTAATATCTGTGGGTTAATCACAGGTAGTATAATGGATTCCTCCCTTTTCAAAAACCAAGAATTAGTTAAACATCGAGATGGGAACTCTACTAGATTAGGGAGTCACATTGGTAAAGAAAAGATAAAGGGAGCAGCCAGACTCAGGAGATTGGCAGTTATGCATAGTTTATCTAAAGAGCAGAGATTAATGAAAAAAGCTGAGTTTTACATGAATATGGTTCTCAGTGAATTTCAATTGTCAGATTGTGCTAAAAAGGACATAATGATTTATGATTCCACTTTAAGAAGAAAAGGTGTGTTTACTTCTAAAATGACATTAGAAGAAAGAGCAGGTGCTTTAGGGTATATAATTTTGAAAGAATATGGAAGAGAATATACTCTACAAGAAGTATCTCAAATATTAGAACTATCACCTAAAAGGTTGAGTAAATTAGCTAAATTGTATGCAAGGCATTTGAATAAATCATACGTGTTTTCTAACATTAACGTGCCTTCATTGTTGGAGAAATTTTGTCTGAAATTAAATAAAGATAGAGCTTTCATTAATGATTGCGTAAGTCTGTATTATTACTTAGATAAGATAGAACCTAAACAGCCTAATTCAGCACATCTATCTGGCATTGTTTATTTTGTAGAGACAACTAATACTAAATTAACTATGAGTCAGAGTGAAATAGCAAAGGAATTCAAAATTGGTTTGACTTCATTAAAAAATAATTACAAAAGAATACTGTCAATATTGAAGATTGATAACGCATTTAATTTAACAGTGAGTGATATAATAGAGGGAATAAGATGAGAGCAAAAACAGTGATACATGTAGAATATGAGATATTAAAAAATATATTACAATCGAAAGAAATAGGAATGGTAATTGAAAGAGTGAAAGCCAATATGGTTCCTCCTAATGACCCAGCCGCTGAGAAAAGATTCAATGCAGGAGTGACTTCTTCAGCCCAATTGATTCGTAATATAGTAGATAGAAGAACACACAGAATTCCTCAAAACCATCCCGACTTTAAGGTGAAGTCTAATGATGACTGATGAATTGAAAGAAGAAATAAATTCCTTGATAGAACAATTAGATGAAGAGAAACCCCCTTCATCAATTAAAGAAGCAGATAAGGCGATTAAAACTAATCTGCTTGTTTATCTAAGAGGATATGTTGCTGATGATTTTTGGTATAACGGCTGGAAAGATGGGCCTAAGAATAAATTTGATTCTGCAAGAGTAAAACTCATGGAAAGATTAGTGAGTGAAATAAAAGAAACACCATTTATACCTTTAATGGTGGAAGAAAGTGAATCTAATTCTGCATTTGAATTTGATGTAAAGGAAATAAGAGAAGACGTATTAACGTTACAAGATTATTTGGAGATGAATGAATGAAAAGAAAGATATTGATTATAGGAACTGGAGGTATAGGAAGTTTTCTTATTCCTCTTTTAGATAAGACTGAGTTATACAATATTACAGCCCATGACCCTGACATTATAGAAAAGAAGAATATCTCTTATCAGAATTTTAATACTGGTGAAATAGATAAGAAGAAAGTTATGGTTATGAAAAACAGATATAGTTCAATAAAGAAGGCAGAACCATTTCTTGTTCTTACAGAAAAACAGATTCAGGGATATGATTTAGTCGTTTGTTGTGCAGATAATCTTGATGTTCGTAGACTCCTTTATAGGTCATCAACTCGATGGCTGGATTTGAGAGCACAAGGAAGGAATGGGGCATTGATTAGTTATAAGACTCCTAAAGATATGTTTGATGTTGTCCTTGCAGGACCAGATGGTAGTTTCTCTTGTCAAGGAACAGATTGGGCGGGAGATAATTCTGGATTACATTTTACTCATGTAGCAATTGCAGGTATGGCAGCGGAATGGATTCAAAGGTGGTTTATCAGCGATAGTGATGTTTGTGATTATAAGGTTGTGAATATTTGAAAGAGAAAAAGGAATTTCGACGAGAAGTTGGCGACGTTGTAGATGTCTTAGAAACAGATAATGGAACGTATTTTGATTGTGAAATAGTATCTGTTACTTGCCCTGCCTGTGGAGAATCCTTTACTGGAATTATTAGAGAAGCAGGTGGTTTTATTGCTGGGCATCAAACATATCACGAATTCACAAATGCTCAAGACGTTATGATAAATGCTATGGGTGGTGCTTGAATGGAAGCTTGGATGAAAGATATACAGTCTAGTTTTAACGATGGAAATGGACTTAAGAGTATATTCCATAATGAAAGAAATACATTTCTCCATGAAATCTGGAATCAAAGTATGAATGGATTTGATATCCCAAGGGAAATCCAAGTAGTTATAGATTCTAATAATGAATTATTTATGAGTGTAGGAAGTCCTTCTTTTGTATCATTTAATGGACAAGATGAATCCCTTTATGGTAAGAATAATGAAAAGAAGATGAAACTACCAATCAAGTGTTGGATACATACTCACCCTTTTGGTAAAGCATATTTCAGCGGTACGGACATTTCAACAATCAATACTTGGAAACCACATATGATGTCAGCCATAGTTTTAGGGGATAATGAACACCAAGTTTGGCAGAAGGTGAAACCGGATATTGCAAAACATGTTAGATATATTACTGAGACGATTATAGAATTAGGAACTAAAAATAAGATAGATAAAATGGTAGAGGAATTGATATGAAATTAGAAGCATATGGTGAAACGATAGTTTGTAGAGAAGCAAAGACGAAAACAGGTCATTTCGTAATGACTGAGAATAATAAAGCAGAAGTCATTTCAGTTGGTGATAAAGTTGAGAATTTGAATGTAGGAGAATTCATCTTCTATGAACCAAATAAGAAAGAAATTATTGGTGAATTTTTTGTTATTCATTTTCAAAGTGTGTTATGTAAGGTGATGGAATGAGTGAAGAAGATTATGAAGTTAGTAAACAAAGACAAGAAGACAAAGCAGCGAGTTATAATAAGGGGGAATAAGAGTGATAATAATAGGAAATGAAGCAAGAGAAAAAATGTTACAAGGAATAAATCTTACCGCCAATGCGGTTAAGCCTACCCTTGGGCCTATGGCAAGAACAGTTGTTTTGAAAGAACGCTCTAAACCAATTATTGTTAATGATGGAGTAACTGTAGCAAAGGCAATTCATCATGAAGATGAATTCGTAGATATGGGAGCTAAATTATTGATTGAAGTTGCAACTCAAGCCCAAAACTTAGCGGGTGATGGTACAACTACAGCCTGTGTTCTTGCCCAAGCCTTCTGTCAAGAAGGAATGAAATTAATAGAAGAAGGTAGTAATCCTGTAAAGATTGCAGAATCTTTGAAGGAAATAGTACATGAAATATCTGATTCTCTTTTAACGAAATCTCATCTTATTGAGAACTCTGATGAAATAAAACACGTAGCAACAATTGCTGCTAATAATGATAATTATATCGGAGGACTTATCGCTGAAGCAATAGAAACAGTTGGTAAAGATGGAGTAATTACTGTTAATGAATCTAAAGATATGAACACTACAATTGAGGTAGTTCAAGGATTAGAAATAGATAGAGGTTATAGAACCCATCACTTAGCAACAGATAAAGAAAAGAATCAAACTGTTATGGAGAACCCTTTAATTCTGGTATCTAATTTTAACATTATACGATTTCAAGAGATAATTCCAATCCTTGAGAAAGTTTCTGCAACTAAGCGCCCACTGTTACTTATTTCAAGAGGACTTGAGCAACACGCTATCAGTAATTTGATTGTCAACGTTATGGGTGGAGTAGTACAATGCTGTGCAATTGAATCGCCAGATTATGGTTTTGTATCTGATACACTTCTAGAGGATATCTCTATTGTTGTTGGGGCTAAATTCCTTGATTATCAGACCAATATCAAAATGGAAGAAGTACAAATCGAAGACTTAGGGGAAGCAGAAAAAGTGGTAGTAGGTGAACTAAGAACTACTATCATTAATGGTTCTGGAGATGAAGAGAAAGTAACAGAAAGAGCAACTATGATTACTAATCACATCAAAGACGCTGATAATGAATTTATGGCTGATAAAATGAGAACAAGGGTAGCTAAACTGTTAGGCGGAGTAGCAGTCCTAAATGTAGGTGCAGCCTCTGAAGTAGAGATGAGGGATAAGATGGAAAGAATAGATGATGCCCTTAATGCTACTAGAGCAGCAATAGAAATGGGAGTTATTTCTGGAGGAGGAACAGCTCTTGCGGAACTTTCTATGGCAATGTCAGATAAGACTGAAGAAGTAGAAAAGGCAGTATTACTGGAGTGTCTATTAACTCCCTACGAACAAATATTGACTAATGCTGGTATTGATTACACTGAAAAGAAATATCAGAAAAAGAAAGTAAAATTACCACACATTAATGCTAAAAATGGAGAACTTGGAGATATGTATTCACTGGGAATTATAGACCCAGTTAAGGTTACTATTTCTTCTCTTAATAGTGCTGCTTCAGTAGCGGCTCTAGTATTAACATCAGAAGTATTAGTTGGAGAGGAAGAAAATGAGACTATGCAATCACAGGGCATGTTTTAATCTCGCTCACAGGGGGTTTAGAAAATGCTTATCCTGTTTGAAAGGAAACACACCAGAACAAAAAGAAAAGGATAGAAAAAGGTTGGAAGAAGAATGAGGAATGAATTAATAACAAGAGAAGATGGGCTATACATTAACGAAAAGAAAGTAATCAAAGGTTGGGAATCAATGTCGGGTTGGTATTGGTTTGCCACAGAAATAGAAATGGAAGACTATCATGGATACCCCATATGGTTTGGTTTAGTTCAAGGTATTGAAGAAGAATGGGGAAGTTTTACTCAAATAGAATTAGAGAATCAATCTTCTATTTGGGAAATAAAAGAAGGCGATTTACCTCATGCTGGGAGGAGAAGATAATGGATAGATGGGAAAGGTCAGCCAAGAAAAATAGAAGAAAATTCTTGAGATTATGTTGTCATGGAAATTATAGTACATGTGAAAATTGCCCAACCGCTGCAAAGAGCGAACATTGGGTAGACTTACCGGAAGGTGGGACTAAATGACTGAAGAATTGAAGTTCCCTACAGTAGCAATACAGCTAACTACAGATGCTGGGATTCCTATAGATATGCCAGATGATTGGTTAGATGCTGTCATATATATTGCAAGTATGATTAACAAAAAATATTCATGCGGTGTAGATATAGTGTATGGTTTAGCAAGTAAAAAGGGATTTAATATTTTAGATAAAGAAGTAAGGAGGAATGAATATGAGTAAAGAAGAAAAAATAGGTGTTATTTTGAAGAAAGGAGAAGAGGATATGAGTAAGATGGAACAATGCGTTTCATTTATTCTTTCAATGCGGGGTCAACTAATTATTGGACAAGCCCTTGCTAATTCAATTAAAGCAATGGAAAATAGATTGCCTGAAATGTGGAGAGAACCAAGTAATATTAAAGATATGAAATATATCTTGAAAAACTTCGGTATAGCAAAAGCAGTAACTGACTCTAAAAATAAAGACACAAGATATTTCGTCAAGAAGAATGGAGAAATTATTGCAACTTATGATGATGCTGTTTACAATGGTGTTTTGGCTGTAGAAGTAGCAAAGAATATGCATTCTGTTGATACGTCCAATTATTATGCAGCAAGTGTTGAGGTAACATTCAGTCCTGTGTTGATTGATGGTGGAGATAAAGAACCCACCGAGATTGCTATCTGGAGTTCTGATTCAGTAGCAACAGACGATGAGTTCGATTTTGATGGGGCCTGAAGATGAATGATGATGATGAATTATTAGGTCGTATTCCTAGAGACGCAAAGAAAGAATGGAAAGTAGTTAGAGGTAAATATTGGAATACTGAATACGTTGATATTCGTCTTTATGAAAATAATAAACCTACTAAGAAAGGAGCAAGATTGAATTTAGAAGAGATAGTATATCTTAAACAAATACTAACTAAAATAAATATATTTAACGAGGAGGAAGAATAAATGGAAACTGGATTATTTTGGAAATATAGTGATGATGCTTATAATGACTGGGTAGAAGAACACATGAATTGGATGACGAATAATGTTCCTTCCCAAGTATGTGAGGCCTTTGAAAATGAAATAGAATCTCTAATTAATGATACAGATAGACACGCCTTTATGTTGTATCATCTTTTACACATGTCAACTCTAGAAAATGATGATATGTACAAATTTAAAGAAGATGCTTCTGACATATGGAATTTAACAATACCACTAATGCAGGCCTTTAACACCCTAATGTTAGGATTAGCAGCATCTGCTGGTGATGAAGATACAGTAAATGCTATTGGTTTATCTAACGCATTAATGTTGAGAATGTTCGTCCCTAAAATCGGTGATAATGATGAGTAATTTTAGTTACAATAGAGACTGGGAAGAGATAGAAATCATGCTAGATTTTGCAGAAAGAAAACAAAATAAACATTATTCTGAAATGCAAAATTGTAACAAAGGAGAACGAATGTACCATATGAGAAATTACAAAGCATTAGAAGGAGTAATTAAATCTCTTAGGTGGGTTTTAGGGGATAAAAATATAGAACACCCTTTAGAATAGGTGAATAGATGAAAAGGTGTGCTCATAAATATAAGTGCCACTTGAGGGGGATGTCTTGGTGTACCGTCTGTGGATTAACTTTGTTAGAGAGTGAAAAAGATGAAAAAAAAATATGAAACTATACTAAATAGAGTCAAAGAATATATTTCTGAATATGGCCCAGTTACTTCTGCTCAAATTAGTGATTGGTATGCGGAAAAGTTCGGGGTAAAACAAGCACCTGCTCCCGGACTTATTTCTTCTATACTTAGAATATATGGGGAAACAATAGACATAATGGGTTTTAAGAAAAACGTTTCTGGAGTCTATTTATGGAGGGATAAATTATGAGTTGGTTAATTATGATAATTATAATTTTAACTTACGGAACAACTTTAGCATGGTCTTTGATAAAACACAGGAGTTTTGATTAAATGTCTTTAATGTATCATTATGTAACTATTGCAATTGAACATGTAGATAAAGCACTCGTTCTATGTGAAGAGTTAAGAAAAAGAGGAGTAACTTTTGACACTGGTTATAGCACAGAAGGAATGAATTGGGAATTAGATTGGTCGATACAAGGTTATATGTCTGCCCAAGATATTCTTTTAGAGTTAGAGGAATTAAAGATTAATTATACCGTAAAAATGATTCCAGATAAAAAGAATTCTGCTTGGTTGAATAGGAGGAGTTTACATAAGAAAGAAAATTAAAGGATGTTGGTGTCACGGTAATTCGGTTACTTGTTTTGAGTGTATGAAGAACTGTACTTGTTATAAACCAACTGAAAGGGAAGATTACTATCAAAAGGGATAATATGTTGGAAAAACAAAAAGAAAATAATATGAAACATACAGTAAGTCTTAGATGTGAAATATGCAACGGTGTTAGAGGAAGTCAAAAAAAGAGCCGCAAAGTGAAGAATAAATGGTTTATGTGTTCAGAGTGTATGAACAGTACACCTCCAGATGAACATAGATGTAATGGCCAGACTGTGAATAAGCAAAGATGTAAAAGATGGACTTTAGGAAGAAAATATACACGTTGCTCTATACATGAGGATAAGGAATGTTAGGCGTTATTGTTTTTATGACGTGTTTTGGTTTTTCTTACTTCATCATACCACTATCTGTTTGGTGGGCTAAAAAAATAGAACAGAAGAATATTCAAGAATTATGGAGAGAAAAAAATGAAATGGGTAGAATTCAGCAGATTAAATCAAGCAATAGAAATGTTAACGCCGACAAAAACAATTAGAATGTTATCAAAGGATTATCCAGAAGAGTATTTATCATTCATTAAAATATTATCTTTAGAACTACCCGCAAATAATTTAGCCAGCAAGAAGGCTATGAAATGGATAACTAACGCTTTAGAAGTGTTTGATGATGAAATAGAATCTGCTATCTATATTCATGGAGATATAGGGGAAGCAATGTATCATTTTACTGAAGATGCACAAGACTCTAATTTTAGCCTTGAAAGAGTTATAGATTTTTTATCTATGGATTGTAGCAAAGGTGATGGTGAGTCTTTTTCAACATTTAAGAATGTCTTTTCTTCTATGTCAGCATTAGAAAAGAAATGGTTTCTAAGGTACTGGTTAAGAACACCAAGGAATGGAATTAACTCTGGATTAGTGAAGAAGTTATTAGCCAAGGTGTATGGTAAGAAAGTAGGAGATATTACTAATCATCACCAACTACATTCTTTATCTGATATTGCTATGTATTACAATAAAGGACAAGAACCACCTAATGATTTGGAAATTGGTAGATTTATTTCTCCAATGTTAGCTAAGGTAGTTCCTAAAGAAAAATGGCCTATGTTATTCATTATTGAATACAAGTATGATGGAGCTAGATATCAAATACACAAAGGAGATTATTATGATTTGATGGTTAGACAGACTTCTATTATTATCTTCAATCGTAAAGGGAAAGTAGTTACAGAAAAATTCCCTGATATAGTAGAACAGGTTATTGGTTGGAATATACCTGAGTCTTTCATTATTGATACTGAAATTTATCCGGTTGAGGATAATGGACGACCAGCCCCTTTCAAGAAAATGGGAACTCGTATTCATTCTAAAAATGTGCAAGAGGCTATTGAAAAATGCCCAGTAAAATTAGCAGTGTTTGACTGTATGATGTTTAATGATGAAAATCTAATGAGTTTATCTTTAGAAAAGCGACTTAAAATAATAGATAAATTTCCAGACTTAACGGAAAGAACTCCTCAAATGAAACATGATATATTCTATAATTTAGCAATTAATGATGGTTATGAAGGAATAATGATTAAAGATTTGAATGCTCCATATGAAAGTGGTAAGCGTTCAATTGCTTGGGCTAAACATAAACCACCTAGATTCGAATTAGATGTGGTAGTTACTGGAGTTAGATACGGAGAAGGAAAAAGGGCAACGGTGTTTAGTTCATACGATATTGCTGTTAAAGATAAAAATGATTTCATTTCCATAGGAAGCATAGGTACGGGTTTTTCAGAAATAGATTTAATCTATTTAACCAATGAAGCAAAGAAGATAATTCTATCAGTTGAGAATGGAACTTATACCCTCTCACCAAGAATCGTTTTAGAAGTAACTTGTGATTTAATAACTCAAGATAATGAAGGTAATTTAGGGTTAAGATTCCCTAGATTACTTAGAATAAGAAATGATAAACCTGTATCTGATATTAATACAATTGAAGATATTGAAAATATGGTGTAGAAATGAGATTTGCTGCAAACACAATATGTTATTATTCAGGAACTGTTAGGAACGGACATATCCTCTGTGATAAATTTCTAACAGATACTAGAATTACTCCTGATAAAGATATAGTTAATTGTCCAGATTGTTTACGCATATTAGGAACTAAAGTTAAACAGAAATATCATATTCATTTAAATTATAATTTTCTTAAAGAGGGCAAACTGAACCAAGATAATATTCTAGAATTTTCTGAGTATGAATCTAATCCTGATGATAAACTAATATGTAATATACCTAAAAATAAAACTCATTATGTTACTAATGACCCAAGAGAAGCGACTTGTTCCCATTGTAGAAGTTATAAGTGGGGAAAGAAAGGTAATAGAATTTTCATTTTAACAGGGCTTCTGATAGAAAGTGGTTTAGAGTTAAGTAGACTCAATAAACTTTCTGAGTTTAGCACCAAAGAATTGGAGAAGATGCTAGATGTTTATCTTCACGGTGGCAAGGTATAAGGGGTGGGATTATTACTACCATAAGACGGCGGTGACTAGTTGGATGGTGGTGAATTTGGAGATTCATGAGAGTAATAGGATAAAGCAAAGATGGACTGATATTTACGGAAAAATCACCGTCATTAATTACATGGTTTATGGTGATATAGGACAAAGAGATATGTCCGTCATTAATTATGCTCTAAAAAAAACTTTTAATTTACATAAAACAGTTCAAATTGTGGAGCATATTGATTTCGAAATGGCAGAATTATTTGACATATATCAAGGTACACATGTACAATGGATATTTCCAGATGAAATAAAAAATAAAGATAAAGTTATCCATCTAATAAAAGAAGGGTTAGAATTTCAAAGAATAAAAAGTGAATTTATGGGGGCTACAGTAGATGTTTACCAAAGAACAACTTGAAGGGATTATTGTTGCGTTAGCAAATCCTGAGATATCAATAGAGAAAGATGACAAACAATCTATCGGTTATAGAATACGATTGAGAATTCATTTTAGGGCTATGAATGAAGATTTCATTTTAATACTAAAAGAAACATTAGAAGAACACGGTATAGATACTTATTATAGAAATAGAGAAAAAGAAACTAGACCTTACCCTTTACTTAGAATAACTAAGGTAGATAACATGTTTAATTTATTGAAGTTAATTCCTAAGAACTTAGAGTGGAATAGAAACTTTTCAAGTTTTTTAGAAGTATTAACCATAGTATCAAACAAGCACCATTTGGTGCAAAAAGGATTCGATAGAATAGTAGAAATTAAAGAGGAGGCGAGCGGTTGGCGTTGGTGTCGATGGGAAATAAAGAAAGACCT
>TARA_R100000700_G_scaffold14487_1_pt1 | contig 77088 bp, 66 predicted proteins | sample TARA_R100000700 | Tara Oceans TARA_R100000700 (sample SAMEA2622810) | marine metagenome | biome: marine biome (ENVO:00000447); feature: marine epipelagic mixed layer (ENVO:xxxxxxxxx); material: "saline water (ENVO:00002010), including plankton (ENVO:xxxxxxxx)" | depth 120 m | reverse complement strand
CCTCAGCCTCAGCCTCAGCAGCCAAGAGTTGAGACTAAACATAGCTTTGGTTTTTACAATTACTACAGACCTGTAAATCCACATTTTAGATACTATAGAGTTCCCTCTTATTATCCGCCTGTGATTATTCAACCACCTGTGGTTATCCAGCCTCAACCAATGCCAGTTTATCCGGGCCCATTTCATGGGTTCTTTTTTCAGTTCAGGTGGTAATATGGAAAGACGTAATTTTTTAGCTTCTGTAGCGAGCGTATTGTCGCTAGCGGAAACTGTACAGGCAAACCAAGATCAGCTAAAGAAAAACGGCAAATCCGCTATTCTGTTATGGATGGGCGGTGGCCCTTCTACAATGGATATCTGGGATCTTAAATCGGGCGCTCCTACAGGTGGCCCGTTTCGCCCAATCGCAACTAGTGGGGATGTTCAAATTAGCGAACACATGCCATTGATGGCCAAGCAAATGCATCACGCCGCTATTGTTAGGAGTATGAGCACTCGTGAAGCAGATCATATGCGAGGTCGTTATTATATGCATACTGGGTATGTTCCCAACCCTAACATTGACCATCCTAGCTATGGTTCTGTCCTATCTCATCAACTAAGACGAAAAGATTTGGCAATTCCCCAGTTTATTTCTGTGGGTGGCGGTAGTATGGGAGCAGGTTTTCTAGGAGCTAAGTACAATCCTTTTGTTGTAAACAGCGATGGTAGGATCAGAAATCTAGATATGAAAGTAGATCAGAGATTCTACCAAAGGGCATACGCTCTAGATGCTATAGAGAATGAATTTATAAATCAAAGACGAGGACAACTAGCAAAAGACCATCGAGCTATACTTAAAGAAGCATTTAATGTCTTGACAAGCGCACAGATGGACGCACTTAAGGTTGCTAGTGAGCCGGAGAACGTAAAGGAAAGATACGGGGACAATAGCTTTGGCAAAGGGTGTCTAATGGCTAGACGCTTGGTGGAAGCTGGCGTGCCTTTTATTGAAGTTAATCTAGGTGGCTGGGATAACCATCAAAATATCTTCCCAACTCTAAGAGATACGAAATTGCCCATGCTAGATCAAGGCATGAGCGCGCTGTATGAAGATTTAGAACAGCGTGGGTTATTACAAGACACAGCGATTATTTGGATGGGCGAGTTCAGTAGAACTCCCCGTATCAATGGTAATGCCGGTCGTGACCACTGGGCACGAAGCTGGAGTGTTATTGTTGGTGGAGCTGGAATGAATGGCGGCATAGCCATTGGCGAAACAAACTCAGATGGTACTCGTGTTGAAACCGAACCATACACCTCACAGGATGTTATGGCCTCCGTTTGTAAAGCACTGAGCATTTCTTTGGGGACTACGTTTACTAGCAGCAGTGGTAGACCTATGAAAATCGCTAACTCCGGCAAGGTTATAACCGAACTGTTTGGTTAGTATTATGAAATTCTTCAAGAACGCAGTTTATGTGCTATTTTCACTATCTTTACTGAATTTAGCGGGTTCTTTCTATATGTATAGACATATAATGAGTAAGAGTAATGTAGTGGAGGTAAAGATTCCTGTGTTAAAAGACCTCGAAGAACTACCTTTCCACTCGAGAGTTAGAGACACGCAGATATTAAAAGCAATTCTTATGACTCATCACCAGCTCGGGATACATAAGCCCGGCTCTCAGCCGATGTGCCCAATGTGTCAAGATTCAGAAATTAAAACTATAACAGTAGAGAATGATTAATGGCAAGACAACCCAAAAAGAAGCCGACAACTAGACAACGCCGCAAAATCCTTCGCCCTAAAACTAGAAATCAAGAAAACTATATGGGGCAAATCAACAAGTCCGATGTTACGTTTTGCTCTGGGCCTGCTGGTTCAGGGAAGACTAGCGTCTCTGTAGGCATGGCCTGCGAGTACTTGATTGAAAAGAAGGTGGATAAGATTATTATTACTAGACCAGTCGTCGAATCTGGAAGAGGCTTAGGCCACCTTCCGGGGACGTTGGTTGAAAAGATAAACCCATATTTAATACCTATACTAGAAGAGATGAATCAGTATCTAACAAAAAGCACTGTTGAGATGTATAGAAATAGAAATATTATTGAGTTATGTCCCTTAGAATATATGAGGGGGCGAAACTTTCATAATTGTTTCATGATCCTTGATGAAGCACAGAACGCTACGTTCGAGCAGATTAAAATGTTTATCACAAGAATTGGCAAAGACTCAAAGGCGGTGATAAATGGAGACTTAAGACAGTCCGACTTAGGCAAGCAACAAGGAGGCTTGCACACATGTATGGAAAAATTAGTTGATGTCTCCGGTGTAGGAGTTTGCGAGCTTGACTATAGCGATATTGTGAGAAGCGATATTGTGTCCAAAATTCTCATAAGATTAAACAAGAAAGAAGACAATAATGAGCCAGTCAAATATTTTTAGAGGAGTGTTTCTAGCTGCTATTTTACTTATAGGAGCTAGAACTGAATATAATAGCTATCAATTAGATAAAAGACTCAATTTTCTAGAAGAAGGTGTGCTATATAACCAACAAATACAAACTGATACATCTATGAAGCTTGAAACATTTCTTCAAGCTATTTCCAGTGAACTCCCAATAGAAGTCGAAGCTTATGCTACTGAGGCCGCAGAGAGAGTAGCTAGAGAAACAACTATAAGCACACTGAAACAATTCTCAGAAAATTTAAAGAAAATAGATGTCAAACTCGATAAGTAATTCTATAATATCATAGATTATTTATAGGAGTTATACATGCCAACTTATGATTATGAGTGCAGTGAGTGCGGATATTACGAAGAGGTATTCCAGAAGTTTTCTGAAAAGCCTTTCGTGAGATGTCCGCAGTGTAAAAAGCATAAGTTCAGAAGAGTTATTCTAAATGCCCCTCATATTTCAGTGAAGGGCGAGCCAACGACAATTCAACACTTAGCTGATCGTAATACTCAAAAACTAGGCAGATATGAACTGCAAGCAAAAGAGCAAGCGGATAACATAGATAAAGTGCGCAAGGATGCTGACGCTAATGATCGCAGAAGAAAGATCAACAAGATGACCGCTGCACAAAAGAAGAATTACATAGAAAAGGGTGAATAATGTCAGAGTTAAAAAGATCAGACACTCCGCACACAGCCATAGTAAAAATATCAATTAGCGTACATAAACAATTAAAAGACGGTAGTATTGATCCTACTCCAGTATCCACATCAGATCTTAATAAGTGCGGTATTGCTCCGTTTGCAGATCTAAGGATTGATGGTTTTGATAAGGTTTCATGTATAAAAAATACACTTAAAAGATTGGAGAAACTAAATGGCTAGATGGGAAAATGAAGGCTTAGGAGGCCTTGACCTTCCAGAACCCGATAACAAGGTTTTAACTTACTACGGGTTAGGGGCAGAAGAATCAGCATCCAACGACGCCTTCGTAAAAGTCGTTGATAATAACGGATATAAAACGTACTACATCAAGTTTGGTAGAGGTGAATTACTTGATCCTCTAGGTGCGGATAAAGGTAAGCACAACCGCCCTTACTTTGATTATAAAAAAGTAACCCAAAAAGTTTACGATTACTATATCGAATACTTAGAAAATAGAGAACGTATCTTTTTGACTAGAGCTAGAAGAGCATTAATGGAGATAAACTAATGACAAAAAAAGGACCACTCTCTAAGAAAGAGAAAGCGTACATTGAAGAAAACAAGACCCTTCCTATACAAGAATTGTCTGAGGAGCTTGACAGATCAGAAGCTTCCATCAACAAGCATATTGCTACACTAAAAGACGATGACAAGCCACAGACTATCACTGGTCAGCAATTCGCTAGAAACGAAAAGTATGGCGCTACAATCATGACCGAGAACGCTTCAATGGCTGGCGATGCAACCAAAGGTCAGCGAATACCAGAAGAAACAGAGGTCAATGTAGCCAGAAGACATCGGGGATCTATCCACAAGATTAAAGGAGACTAGTCGATGATTTGTACTGTCAGAGATGATCATATCCGCAAGTTGATAATGGAAGACATTTCCATGACTTGGAAGTGTACTTTAGATGATGGCACAGTTGTTTGGGGCGACTACGAGAGACCGGGACTAGAGATCAGCCCTTGGGTGCGTTTACAGGAACATTGCAGTAAAAATGGTAGACATATATGTAAAGCTCAGGTCATAGTGATGGGCGCGCCAGAAGAGGTCGTATTTGAGAATGAGGACGGTCTTGATGGATTCTTTATTGCTAGAGGTTTTTCTAGAGATATTGATATGCAGACAGGAGAAGGGCCGACCTTTCAGCACATGACCTTCGGTTTACTAGAAGACAATTTAAAGTTTGTAGATATTAAAAAATATAGCTGGCCAGAATGTCAATTTGAAGAGTTCTCACAAAGAAGGCAAGCTACACAAGAAAACCTTTCTTTTATGATATGGCGTAATGGCGAAACAAAGAAGTCAAGCGAGCAGGTTCAAGTCACCCTCAACGGGTGAGTATTGTACGGTAGGACAGTATCTAGCTGAGATCCTCGTACAACGTAAGGCGGAAAAAGAGAACGTAGGTTCCCTGTCTTACAAGTTCTGGAATAAAGCACGCAAAAAGCAGTATGAGCTACAGGTAAAAAAAGTATATCAACTTATCCGTGTTTTTGGCGAAGAAGCTGTCTATGATTACATTATAAAGAAGAACAAAAGAGTATACAGCGCTGCGCCCAAATGGGTTAAAGACGAGATAGAGAAACACAAGAAACGGCTTGACCGAAGACCTAAGAAGAAAAACGCAGAAGTTATTGAAGTCAATAAAGATAACATTGAATCGCAGCCAAGAAAAACATTTGGAAGAAAAACACTTTTTACGAAATTGAGGAATACTAATGGCAAAGACAAAGAAGAATGACCCATCCTTCATCAAAGATATTGTTAAAAAATATGGTAACGTAATATCAACGGGAAACCAAATCTTAGAAAGACGAAAAGATTACAAGGTTGTTAGTGTTAGTCCCGCTATTGACTTAGCTCTTAACGGAGGCATAAAGGAAGGTTCTTGGGTTATCTTGACTGGAGATCCTAAATGTGGCAAGACTACTACCGCCCTACAGATTGCGGCAAATTGCCAAAAAGAAGGAAGGCCAATCATATATCTTGATGCTGAAGGCAGGCTTAAAGAAATGAACCTGCTTGGAGTTGATGGTCTCGACAAAGAAAAGATGCAGATCATCCATTCCGAAGATGAACCACTCAGCGCTGAAGCATTTTTAGATATTGCTGTCAAGCTAGTTAGCGCAAAAGAAAATGAGGGCTGTGTCTGTATCATCGACTCTACGTCTTCTCTCATGCCAGAAAAGGAGCTAGATGGAGATATGACACCCGGTCGTGCCGGACTGCCAAAAATATTGTCGGTGTTCTGTAAGAAAATGGGGCAGATCGTACCCAACCAAAAGGCGACTTTAATTATTATCACACACTTCATTGCCAATACCTCTGGCTATGGAGCATCTAGGATGCCAGACTGTGGCAGAAAAATCCAATACCAAGCCGACACAAGAATGGAGGTAAAGTCCATTAGTCCTTGGGTTCAGAGCGATACTCAAGTTGGACAAGCTGTTAATTGGAAAGTGGTATGCTCATCAATGGGCTCTCCCGGAACTGAGTGTCAAAGCTGGATTAAATATGGACACGGTATTGATAAGATTCAAGAAATTATCATGCTAGCTTTAGACATTGGACTGATAGCTAAAGCAGGCGCTTGGTTAACATGCGAGTTCATGCTAGGTCATGCCGATGTAGTTAAAAAAATTAAACCAGAGGTTAACGAAGAAGATTCAGAAGCGGTGTTGAAAGCCGTCAAGTTTCAGGGTCAGGAGAGGCTATATAATTTTCTGCTTGCAAATGAAGAAGTCTTTGATATACTAGAAAAAGAAATAAAGGGTATGCTTTAATGTACGTAGAAGGTCTCGATGGCAAAACTTGGAAGTGGAACCCCTCTAGAAGTCAAGCCTCGGTAGATGAAAAAAATAGATCTTCTTTGCATAAAAAAGCAAGATCCATCTTGAAAGAAGTATATCCTTATGATAGAATACTAGAGGAAGTGACACTGCCGGGAACCAAAACAGGCTCTAGGAGGACGCTTTTGCATGCTGATCTATATGTACCTAATAGAGATTTGATTGTAGAAGTACACGGGGAACAGCACTTTAAATTCAATTCATTTTTTCACAAAGATAAGATGGCGTTTTTTAAAGCTCAGGCAAGAGACAAAGATAAGAGAGCTTGGTGCAAGCTAAACCACATGACTTTGATTGAACTAAACTACGACGAATCTGAAGAAGAATGGAGAGCAAAATTTGACTAACGAACAAAAAGCGAATGAATTTCTCCAGAAAGTTGATGACTGGATTGAGGATAGAAACGTAGACCTAACAAAGGCTAACGAAGAAGTCGATGGAATTATGGCTTTAACAGTGCCAGAGCTAAGATCTTTGGATCAGCAAAAGGCACTTTCTTTTAGTTTTGTTTTGTTTTCACATGCAGAATATTTGCAGTCTCTACATAATAAAGAGAAGACCGTAGTTAATTTTTGTACGGATAGCATTTGGTTTATAGTGGCAGATAAAATGGATAATTACGGTGGCCAGTACGCCAAATGGGAAGTAAGATATTACTCTGCCATCAAAGAAAACCCGATGGCGTCAGAGTTAAACAGATTGAAATTATCGGCTGAGGCCAGAGTGAATCGAATATCAGGAAAGATTGACTCAGTAAAAAAGATGGCGACAGTCCTTCATGATATTGGAAAAAGACGAGGTTATTAATGAGCATCATACAGACAGCTAAAGACCTTCTGAGAAAAGGTATAGCACTTAACGACGAAGAATTAATACAAATGGCAAACTCTCTCTTGACCGAACAAGGGGATTCCGAAACACCTGTCCAGCCTGTAAAAGAAGAGGTTGTTACGCGGGATTCTTCGGTTGAGAGAGCCTCTGCCGATGACTTTACGGTTAAAAGAGAGCAGCCGCAACAAAGAAAAGTCCCTGTTAATGGAATGGGATCTAGAAAAAATACTTTTGTAGATGATGGAACAGAACACACCGATATCGAAACACCAGACTTCGTACCAACAGAAAGGCGACAGGCGCCTAAAAAAGTCAAGCAGTTCTGTGAAACTTGCTCAAAGACATTTGAGGTTCCAGAAGTTCACCGGAGAGAATGGTTTGTCTGCGATAAGTGTCTAGAGAACAGAAGAAGATAACATAATTTTTAAAAGGAACTATAATGTTTAAGAATAGATTACAAGAAATCATTGCTGAGCGAAGAGCAGCAAGAAACCAAACCGACGACCCAGCAGAGCAAGGTACTGATGAATCAGCCTCTACTGCTAGAACTAGAGGGGAAATTAGGCGTGACGCTAAGGAAGAGAAAAAAGAAGAGCGTCAGGAAAAAGTTAAGGAGCGACGAGAATACCGATTAGAGAAGCTCAATGCGATTAAAGAGAAATTTTATGCAGTTGCTTCCAAGAGAAAGTGGTTGTTTTTTATCATCGCAGGTGCTATAGTAGCATACCTAGTTATCTTCAAAGGTGGTTTTGGAGGTGGTGACATTTTAACTAAGATCAAAGGATTTTTTGGATAATGAAAAAAGCACTAACTTTAGAATGGAAAGATTTTTTGTTGGGCGTATTTTTAAGCGCAACTATTTGTATGGGATTCTATATCTTTAGAGGGATGTAATGAACTTAGGTATGCTCGCAATTACCACAGCCTCAATAATGTATTTGGTTGTGTGTACTTCTTGTATAAAACAAAAGGATTATCCACATGCTCTCATGTGGTTTTCTTATGCGATGGCTAATATTGGATTATTATGGTACGAGATCAAAAAGATAAGCGCAAATTAGAAGACTTAGCCGCAGAGAGGGCTGTGCTATCTGGCTTATGTCAGTACGGCCTTGATGCTTTGCTGGAGTCTGACTATCTTGAAGCGGAACACTTCACAGACGTAACAAATCAGATGCTGTTTAAGTGTGTCAAAAAGTCTCTTCAGGATGTAAATAAGGTAGAGTTGTCATCAATTCTTTCTGCCGCTAATCAGCTTGGCTTTTATGAAAATATAAACAACCAAGAAGAGGTAGGTTTTCTCAGGTCTCTGTTCAACTTTCCAATACATAAAGAAAATGTTGGATTCCACGCTGCGAAGTTAGCTAAGCTGCAAATCGCCAGAGATGTCAAAAAAACTCTAGCTGTTTGCTCAACTAGAATAGATAAGATAACTGGCGATGAAGATATTAATGATATCATTTCGATTATAGAAACGCCCGTTCTGGATGCTACTGCCAAAATATACCAAAGGTCTGACAATAAACCAGAGGTTATTGGTAACGAAGTAGCCGACTATGTTGAGTTCTTATCTGAGAATAAGAGCGACATGCTTGGTATCAGCACAGGATTTCCAATTTATGACGAAGCGATAGGCGGTGGTCTCCGCAGGAAGTGTGTTGATCTAATTGCCGCAAGACCAAAGGTTGGTAAGTCGATGTTTGGAGATGCCGTTGCTATGCACGTATCAAAAAACTTAGATATTCCCGTACTTGTACTAGATACAGAAATGTCTAAAGAAGACCATCTGAATAGGATGCTCGCAAATATCAGCGGTGTAGAGATAAATACAATATCAAGCGGTAAGTTTGCAGATAATGAACTCAATCTTGAAAAAGTTGAGATGGCAGCGAAGCAACTTGAAGAAATTCCTTACCACTATGTTAGTATCGCTGGTCAGCCTTTTGAGAACATATTGAGTATTATGCGTAAGTGGATATATCAAGAGGTTGGATTTGACGAGACTGGCAGAACTAAAGATTGCTTAATAGTATATGATTATCTCAAGCTAATGAACTCTGATAGTATTTCTAACTCTATGCAAGAGTTTCAAGTCTTGGGCTTTCAAATAACACAGCTACATAATTTCTGTGTTAAATATGATGTCCCCTGTCTAAGCTTTGTACAGCTAAACAGGGATGGTATTACAAAGGAGTCAACAGACGTAGTTTCTGGGTCAGATAGGCTAATTTGGCTTTGTACTAGCTTCTCTATATTTAAGATGAAGTCAGATGAGGAAATTGCCGATGATGATGAAGACAATGGTAATAGAAAGTTAGTTCCTATTGTAGCTCGACATGGTGCAGGATTGGACGATGGCGACTATATAAATATGAACATGTTTGGTAAGTTTGGCAAGTTGGTAGAGGGAGAGACTAGAAATGCTCTGAGAAAGAACTCTACCGTTCGAGATAAAGGTTTTGTTTCCGAAGATGGAGAGCAACCAACAAATATTGAAGATCTCTAATCAGCTATTCTCAAAGCTTCCTGAGCTATTGAAATATCTTGAAATTGATTTTATTGAGTACCCTAATAGATATGCTTTTGCATGTCCAATTCATGGCGGAGACAATCCAGAAGGGTGCTGCATTTTTCTAGATGGCAATAGCGTAAAAGGCAACTGGAACTGTTGGACAAATCACTGCGAGTCAGATCATGGTAGAAATCTATTTGGGTTCGTAAAAGGTGTTCTAGCAAATAGAGCCGATGGTAATCCTAATATATATGAAACAGTTAAGTTTTGCATGGACTTTCTTGGGCTGAGCGAATCTGAACTTAAAGATATTAAAAATGTAGACTCTAATAATGACCTAAAATTACTTGAAATTTTCCACAGAGATCCAGAAAGATCAAGTCCCGCCGTAGACAGGAATCTAATTTTACAGGAATTAAATATACCAGCTAATTATTATATTAATAGGGGCTATAGTGAGGAAGTTCTTACAAAATTCGATGTAGGACTTTGCAATAAAAAAAATAAGCCAATGTCTAATAGAGTTGTTGTTCCAATCTACGATGAAGGCTATAATTATATTGGATGCATAGGTAGGTCAGTCTATGAAAATATGAAACCAAAATGGCTGCACAGTAGAGGATTTAGAAAAAGCTCTTATCTGTACGGCCTTAATTTGTCGAAAGACAAAATACTAGAAACAGGAACTGCGTTTGTCGTTGAGGGGCAAGGTGATGTATGGAGATTACACGAAGCTGGAATACAAAACTGTGTCGGCATATTCGGAGCGAACATGAGCGATGACCAACTAGTATTACTAGAAAAAAGCGGAGCTTTGAATCTAGTCGTCCTGACAGACTATGATGAGGCTGGTCACAGGGCAGCAGATCAGATAATGAAGAAATGCGGTAGGCGCTTTAACTATTACAGGCCAGACATATCCCATAAAGATATTGGTGATATGACGGTAGAACAAATAAATAATGAAATACTTGAACAGTTAGAAGGAGTATTAGTATGACTAGGATTTTGGCATTTGCGGGTAAGAAACAGTCCGGCAAAAACTCATGTTGTTCGTTCTTACATGGATATCAGATGAGGTCCTACAATATTGTAGACGGTTTTGACCTTAGCACTGATGGGCATCTTGTCATAGATACGTCCTCAGTAGATGAAAACGGAGAAAGGAAGGTTACAAAAGGAGCGCTAGATGTGACCCGTACAGACCTTGAGTTTGGTATGTGGGCAGCAGAAAGCATGTGGCCATTCATCAAGCATTATTCTTTTGCCTCATCTCTTAAGGAGATAGCTACCGGACTTTTTGGCCTAACGAAACCACAGTGTTACGGCACAGATTTAGACAAGAATAGCTTGACTTGGATTAGATGGGAAGATATGCCCGGCTATCAAGGCGAAAACGAAGGCAGAATGACAGCTAGGGAGTTTCTGCAACACTTTGGTACGGATATCTGCCGCAAGATTCATCCAGATATCTGGACTGATAGGACGCTACGCAATATTAGAGAGGAAGAATCCCTGCTGGCCGTCATTTCCGATTGCAGATTTCCTAATGAGGCCGAAGCCGTTCAGAGAGCTGGCGGAAAAGTTATACGTCTAACAAGAGGTGACGATGCAAATGATCTCCACTCTAGCGAGCTAGAAGTAGACAATATAAATTATGATGCTATAATTGACAACAAAGACCTTAGTCTTATTGAAACAAATAAAGAAGTTATCTCTCTATTAGAAAAATGGGGTTGGCTGGGAGATGTAATACAGCCCGTAGTGCCGGAGCCGGTTGAGGATAAACCTGAACTTGTTGGTGGCATCAAGAAAATCAAGGAATAAACATGTTAGTTACTTATATACGTAGCTCTAGTTACAACAACTTTGAATATTGTCAAATGCAATACTTTATGACCTATGTTTTGGGTCACCAAAGTGTGTCTGGCAAAAAGGCTCAGCTAGGAACGGTTGTCCATAAAGTTATGGAAGTTCTAGCTGGCTGCAAAAAACTACACCAAGACAAGGCCGAGCTATTGCTTGAGGATGACGCTATCGGAGAGGTCGAGTTCACTAAACGTAAACTCGGAACAAAGAAATTTGTAAACGAAATCCTTAAGCGTAGCTACGACCATTACACATCTAACTGTACTCATCATTACACTAATGCTGATTATAAGTTTTGTGACAAAACAACTTGGGAAGCGTTGACCTATGATGATGGAATCTTTGATCCTCGCAACAGAAATATTGTAGCGGCTGAACCACAATTTGATATTGCTATAGAAGAGGACTGGGCCAAATATGAGTACGATATGCCAGACGGAACTACCGTTGAGGGTCGGCTAGCTATTAAAGGCACTATTGACTTAGTGACCGAAGTTGATGACGGAGTTATCGAAGTTATCGACTGGAAGACGGGGCGCAGACTTAACTGGGCTACAGGAGAAGAGAAGACTTATGAGAAGCTGTGTAAAGACCCACAGTTAATGCTGTATCATTATGCAATTTCTAAGCTTTTCCCTGAATATGAAGATGCGATTATGTCGATATACTTTATCAGGGATGGTGGGCCGTTTAGTATTTGTTTTGAGGAAAGCGACAGACAAAAATTCTTAGGCATGCTCAAAGATAGGTTTGAAGAAATTAAGAAAACAACTAGACCAAGAATGTTATCCAGAAACCAGTCTCACTGGAAGTGCCAAAAGCTTTGCGACTTCTGCAAAAAAGACTGGCCCGGAACTAATGAAAGCATGTGTAGGCATGTAAGCAATCACTTAGATCAGTTTGGGATGCTGGATACAATACAGAACTGTACAAGAGAAGGATTTGATGTTGGATATTATGAGGCACCGGGATAATGATTGAAATAAAAATTACAGAAGAAATGAAGAAGCGCGCTTGGGCTAAGTCTAGAGAGATGGGTGTAATACGCAACTCCATCATGAAGGGCGGCGGAAATATTGCAGGTTTTTTAGGAGAAGAGGTTGCAAACGTAGTTATTGATGGTACAATTAATAACACATATGATTACGACATAGTTTCTAAGTCGGGTATCAAGTACGATGTCAAGACAAAGAGATGCACCTCAGAACCTAAACCGTTCTACGAGTGTTCAGTTGCTAATTTTAACACAAAACAAAAATGCGACAGGTACGCATTTGTTAGAATTGAAAACAAGAACAAGCGATGGGGCAGAGCTTGGGTCTTAGGATGGCTAGAGCACGATGAATATTTTGAGAAAGCCAAGAAATTGACTAAAGGCCAGATAGACCCTTCCAATGGCTTTATCGTTAGGGCTGACTGCTACAATGTTGCAATCTCAGATTTAAAAAGATTTAGACACAGAAAGACTAAATAGGATTACTTGAATGAGCTGGACTCCTTTAAACGTAAAAACTCACTTCAGTCTACAGCGAGGCTTCTCAAAGCCAGACAAGTTAGCCAAGAAGTGTAAAGAGTTTGGATACAAAGCGTGCGCAATCACTGATATTAACACTATATCAGGGGCAGTTACATTTTACAAAGAGTGCAAGAAGAACGATATTAAGCCCATTATGGGATGTACTCTAGAGTTTGATAACGGCAAAAAGAAAACTGTTATCGCTAAGAATAAAGCTGGCTGGTATGCGCTGATTGACCTTGTTTCCAAGAAGAATATGTATGAAGATGATGTAGTGTATAAACTAACGGAAGCTTCGCTTGATAAAAATCTTATCTGCATAGACGGACTAAAGCAATATTCTGCATACTACGTAGAAGAGAATGAGGCAGAGGTTCATAGAATACTTTTGTGTTCAGGTATGAAGACTACAATGTCTAAGGTCAAAGGTAAGCTGGACTCTTTCAAGCACTTGAAGCCCTTTTTCTCATCAGACAAGTTTTACTTGCCGACTATAGAAGAGGTCAAGTCTAAGTACACTGACGAACAGATTGCTATGAGCAATGAAATAGCAGATCAGTGCGAGGAATACGACATTCTGGGCCAGCCAATGCTGCCTGAGTTCGACTGTCCAGAAGGATACACCGAAGACGAATATCTTAAGCAGCTATGTAGAGATGGTTGGCGAACTTTACTCGCTGAAACTGGCAAGGTAGATGACGACCAAAAAAAGCAAGAGTATCTCGATAGAATCAAGAATGAGATGGACGTTATTTTTGATGCTAGTCTGTCTGGATACTTCTTGATCGTTCAAGATATTGTTAATTTTGTTAGAGAACAGGGTTGGTTGCCGGGTCCGGGAAGAGGCTCTGCAGCAGGCTGCCTGATTTCTTATTTGATTGGTATTACAGAGATTGATCCTATTGAATATGATTTAATTTTTGAAAGATTCTACAATGCTGGTCGTAACACTGAAGACCATGTATCGTTACCTGATATTGATTTGGATGTACCAGCAGAAAAACGTGACGAAGTTATTGGATATATTAAGACAAAATATGGCGAAGATAACGTATCGCAAATGATTACATTTAATAAGTTGCAGGGTCGCGCCGCCCTTAAAGAAGTAATGAGAATCAATAGTAATGTTTCTTTCTCTGAGATGAATGAGCTTACCAAAAACATTCCTAACGAAGCAGACGTTTCAGACCTTTTAGAGCAGAGTGGGGAGAAGTCTTTAATTAAATGGACTTTGCTGTATCAACCAGACATTTTAGACAGATGGTGTAAAGTCAACAGCGAAGACGACCTAATTGGGCCTCTATCATCTGTATTTCAGCAGGCTATGGACATTGAAGGTACTATAAAATCTCAGGGCAAGCACGCTGCTGGAGTGATCATATCATCAAACAAACTAAATGAAGTTTGTCCGATGGTGCAAGACAAAAATAATAATCTTGTCGCCGGCTTTGAAATGGGAGACCTCGAAGAGCAGGGGCATGTTAAATTCGATATATTAGGTATTGACCTATTAAGTAAAATAATGGAGATAAAAGAATGAATGTTGGAGTAGTTGGTTTAGGTTTCGTGGGTGGAGCCGTAAGCGGATATTTTGAATCATATGGCGACACTGTGTATGGCTACGACATTAAATCTGGTCTAGCAATAAACAATGAATACACTAAGATAGTTGAGAACTGTGAAATAATCTTTGTGTGCTTGCCTACCCCTAAATCTGACGATGGCAGTTGCGATACAAGTATTGTTCATGATGCGTTGTGCAGATTAGATTATATTGCCGGAGAGCTGAGGAAGAGCCCTATGGTACTAATAAAGTCTACTTTGGTTCCCGGAACGATCAAAAAATTCGTAGAAGAATCGCACAGTATCCGAGTTATTTCAAATCCTGAGTTCTTAACAGAACGAAACGCCGCTGAGGATTATCGGGACTCAAAAACTGTCTTAATTGGAAACGACTACGGCGAAGCAGAAGATTTAGCATTGCGCCTTTTCTTCAGAGAGCGATGGCCAGCGGCACATATTTATGTTGTCAGCTCCATAGAGGCCGAGTTATCTAAGTACCTTACTAACTCATATTTCTCAGTAAAAGTCTCCGTTGCTAATCATATCTACGCCTTATGTCAAGAGCTAGGTGTTGACTATAACAAGTTCATTGAATCAGCAATAGGTGCGGACCCCAGAATCGAAAGAACACACTGGACGGTTCCGGGGCCAGATGGAAAGTTAGGTTTTGGTGGATCTTGCTTCCCTAAAGACCTTAGCGGGATGATTCACATTTTAGAAGAAAATAATTTACCTGCGGATGTTTTTAAGGCCGCTATGGAATATAATAAGAAAGTGAGAGGCTAATGGATCATAAATCAGATTACAAATCGGTTCTTTTTTCTGGATGTGCTATCGAGTACAAAGACATTAGCCTATGCAATTTAGGCAACTACATACCATCTAGGAATGGTATGTCTCGTACTTATCAAGTACACTCTAAGAAGCTAAAATTTAGTAAGATTTACAAGAATATAGACGATGCAGTTGATAAGTTTTTTGAATTGAAAGGTGCTGTAAGATGAGAACATATTTAATGAAATCAGGTGATGAGTACAAAATCGGTAAGGCGAAAACTCCCCATGAGAGGTTGAAAACATTGAAACCCGCAAGACCTGATATTGAGCTATTGGCAGATTGTGATGAGGCACTTGTAAGTGAAGCTGCATTGCATAAAATGTATTCTAGTAAAAATACTGAAGGCGAGTGGTTTAAGTTGTCTGATGCGGATGTTCGATCTATAACTGAGCTTATGGAGTCAGATACAACTTTTATGAATCCTACAACTAATGTATGTTATGTATTTCCAGTAGACCTTAGAGACAAAATGCAGATGGTGAGTTCTTTCACAGGACAGTCACAAAGTAAAATTGTTGCAGGGCTGGTGACTAATTATTTGGAAGAATTAGACATTAATTTTGACCAATTAATTAAGATAAAATCTAATCTACTAGCGGAGGTGGCTGGTAATGAACTATAGAGATATAATTGTATTTGACTTTGAGACTGGGTCTAGAAATCCACATAAAACTCAACCTACCCAAATTGCAGCAATAGCACTTCACGGCAGACGATTAACATTACAGCCCGGCGGAGTATTCAATAGCGAGATCAGACCAATTCTTGACGATAAGAAGGCTATTGAGGCAGGATTTGACCCCATTGAAGATGAAGCCCTTCAAATCACTGGAAAGAACCGCAAGGATTTGGCAAAAGCGCCATCACCGAAGAGTGTCTGGGAAAAGTTTGAGGACTTCTGTAACAAGTTTAACTTCAGAGGGACTTCTTATACGGCTCCAATCGCAGCTGGCTATAACATCATCGGCTTTGACCTGCCAATCGTCCAAAGAATGTGCGACATGTACGGCACAACTGATTCTAGAGGAAGACAGACTGTATTCAATCCAATTTTCAAGTTAGATTTGATGGATATGGTATTTTCTTGGACTGAGAATAATAAAGACTTTAAGAGTCTTAGCATGGACTTCCTTAGAGAGTATATGGGTTTTCCTGAAGAGAGCAAGCAGAACGCTCACGATGCCCTGCAGGACGTTAAGGACACGGCTAACATATTGATTAAGTTCTTAAAGTTCCAACGTAATATTTCAGAAAAGACTAAGTTTGAGAAAGCATTTGCAAATGGCGAATTCTACGTTTAATATTGACAACTTTAATGATGATAAAACTTGGGATCTAATCTGTGAAGGATATACCAAAGGAGTCTTCCAGTTAGAATCTCAGCTCGGTAGATCTTGGGCAAAAAGAGTACGCCCAAGAAATATTGAAGAGCTAGCTGCATTAATTTCGCTTATTCGTCCCGGCTGTCTAAAGGCTTTTACGGAAGGTAAGTCGATGACACAACACTATGTTGATCGTAAGGCGGGTATTGATGAAGTAAAGTATTTACATGACAGCCTTGAGCCAATCCTCAAAGAGACATTTGGGGTTCTCGTATACCAAGAGCAGTCTATGAAGATAGCTCAACAGCTTGCTGGTTTTGACCTGAAAGAAGCGGATAATCTAAGAAAAGCTATTGGCAAGAAAAAAGCTGGTCTTATGGCTGAAATTAAAGGCTCTTTTGTGCAGGGTGCAACCGACAAGGGTATTGATGAAGAGACATCAGAAGAAATATTTGGATGGATTGAAAAGTCAAACAGGTATGCGTTTAATAAGTCACACGCTGTTTCATATGCCGTCAACGCATACAGAAGCGCCTACTGCAAAGTTCATCGACGGGTTAGGTTTTTTGAATCTTATCTTAATCACGCCCAGAGAAAGCCAGATCCTCAGCAAGAAATAAAGGAATTAGTATCTGATGCTAAGCTTTATGACATAGAGGTATTACCTCCTAGAGTTGGTCATTTCTACACAGACTTTACTGCCAATGGGGACAAGATATATTTTGGTATCACAAACGTAAAGGGTGTTGGTACTGCTGAGTCTAGGAAGATGCTTGATTTAATCCCTCAAATAGAGAAGAGGCTCGGCAAAGACTTCTCAGAATTCACTTGGCTAGATACGCTTTTGACATTAGGCTTCAAAGTAAACAAGACATGCATGGAGTCTTTAATAAGTGTTGGAGCTTTTAACGGCAAAAAGAACCGCATGCATAGAAATGAGATGATGTATGAGTATAAAAGCTACAGGAGTCTTTCACAGAGAGAACGAGAGTGGCTAAGCGAAAACTATAACTCAAATGACACGCTAATCTACGCTATAGATAATATGATAAATAACCTAAAGATAAATTCAAACAGGTTAATTAAAGTATTTGATATTAGAAATATGATCGACTCTCCGCCATTTGATTTGACTGATCACGAAGGATGGATAGCGGACACAGAGAAGAAGTATATGGGCACTTCACTTACCTTTTCAAAGACTGATGGTATACAGAGCTCTCTAGTAAATTGCACATGTAAAGAGATTATTAACGGTAGAACTGGTAAGGTTAATGTTGCTGTTCATATTAATTCTTTGCGGGAGTATGTTACTAAAAACGGCAAAAATCCCGGTCAAACAATGGCTTTTTTAAGCGTAGAAGACTCTAGCGCTACTCTGGACTCAGCCGTTATGTTTCCCGATGCATACGATGAGTTCAAAGGTATCATGTATGAGGGCAACACAGTACTATTATTCGGTCAGGTTTCCAAGAAAAAAGATACCAGTTTAATAATTAACAAAGTGTCTGAAGTATAGTATAATGCTATAATCTCTTATAGTCTTAATTTAATAGGAGGTTTAATGAATAATTGTACTTTAATAGGAAGGTTCGTAGCTGATCCCACAATAAGGGACGTTGGCAAGACAAAGCTTGTTACTTTTTCTTTAGCTATCGAAGAGTACAGAAGAGACAAAGACGGCAATAAGAAAAAACGTGTTGACTTTTTTGACTTTGAAGCTTGGGATACTGGAGCAGAAACAATAAATGAGTTTTGTAGCAAGGGAGATATTATAGCTGTTAATGCATCTGCCCGACAACAGAAATGGACTAATTCAAATGATGAACATAGGCAAAAGGTAGTTTTTCGTGTCCAAAACTTTAGAATATTCTCAGGCAGAGAAAATGAGTAGTGTAGAAGCTCAAGTTGACGAAAATTTAGATATTATTATATATCTTATAGCAGAATTCAACAACACAACAGATACACATGATTTTGAAGATCTACTACAGGTAGGTTTTTTAGGTATGCTTAAGGCTATAAATAACTTTGATGAAGATAAAGGTAATCTAAGGGATTACATTTTTTGTTCGGTTAGAAACTCTCTTATAAAGTTTCTTAAGAAAGAACTGCAATGGAAAGAGAATATAAAACTAGAACCAAATATCTCTCCCGACTGGAACGATAATTATGACATCATGGAATTTGACAACATACTAAAGTCTTACGCTAATAAACTTATACCCCTTGAGAGAAAAATACTAGAGCTTAGATTTAGTGGTATGACGAGAAAACAAATATGCGAGGAAACCGCATTGACAAAGAACGAATACTATAGTTTTTTATACTCTGCAATAGGAAAGATTAAAAAATATGAAGCGTAAAAAGATTCTTTTCTGTTCAGAAGGCCACCACTTACCCACAGGGTATTCCGTATATACCAAAGAGGTGCTTTCTAGATTATGCACTGACCCGAGGTTTGAAGTAGCTGAACTTGCGTGCTACACCGACGCAAAGACTGCGGCGAAACACCAGAAGGGATGGAAGATATTTCCTAATCAGCCAGAAAAAGACAGCTCTGACTGGGCGGATTATAAGCGTTACCCTACTGCTGAATTTGGAGACTTCACATTTAATCATGTGCTATTGGACTTTATGCCGGACTTCGTGATGGATATTAGAGATTGGTGGATGTTTGAATTTCAGCAGCGCTCTGCATTTAGAAAGTTTTATAATTGGTGTATTATGCCGACCGTAGATGCGGCTCCACAAAATATGCAGTGGATAGACACTTTTGCTAGCGCGGATTCTGTTTTTGCATACTCTGAATTTGGTCGAGATGTTCTCACAAGCCAATGCGATGCGCTTAATTTTATTGATGTAGCTTCTCCGTGTGCCAGTAAAGAATTTTCACCCGTATTGGATAAAGCAAAACATAGAGAAAGTTTAGGGTTGTCACCAGATTCCTTCATATTGGGGACTGTTATGAGAAACCAAAGAAGAAAGCTATATCCAGATCTATTTAGGGTCTTTAGAGAGTTTATAGACACCACTAAAGCAACAGACGCTTATCTTTATTGTCATACATCTTATCCAGATATTGGGTGGGAGATACCAGAACTACTACAAAAATATGGGCTAACGAACAGAGTCCTGTTCACCTATAAATGCAAGAACTGTGGTAAGTTAAGCTGCAATTTTTTTGATGATGTTATTTCACACTGTTATTCTTGCGGAACATACAAGAGAGAGCTAGTGGGCATAAACAACCAGCTTGAGCGCCATGAGCTAGCTATGATTTATAATCTTTTCGATCTGTATATCCAGTATGCTAATTCTGAAGGCTTTGGTATGCCGCAACTTGAAGCTACGCAATGTGGAGTACCTTTGATTACAGTTGATTACTCTGCTATGCAATCTGTTGCTGACAATGTTGGCGCTATAAAGATACCACCTTTGGCGTTGCCGATGGAGTGCGAAACTGGATGCCATAGGGCTATACCTAACAACGAGTTTGCGCTGGTTGAAATTTGCAACCTATACAACTCGCCGCGCGAAAAGCTTAAGCAGCTGGGATTTGCTATGAGGCAGAAGACTAGAGAAAGGTATAACTGGGATAAGACCGCTAAAATATGGGCTGATTACTTTGCGGCTACTCCAGTAAAAGATTTATCTGAGACTTGGCTATCGCCTCCACAGGTGCTAGAGCCTTTGGCTTCTTCTGTACCAGATGGCTTGACTATCAAGGAACAGGTTAACTTTTTATTCACTAATGTGCTACGATGTCCCGAGTTAATTGGTAGTCATCAGTGGCGAAAGACAATTAAAGACCTAACTTATAAATGCACTGCACAAAGCACAGATGTAAATTATTACTTCAGCGAGTCTCACATAAATAATAATGTTCGCAACTGGTCTAGCTTTAGCGTAGAAAACGCATGCGAACATATGCTAAGCATGAGAAAAGTTATGAATGACTGGGAAAAGTTGCGAGCAGACAAATTAAGGAGCATGTCAGTATGAAGGTAGTATATATAGGAAACTACAATGATGGCACAGGATGGGGAAATGCTTGCCTAAACAATATATTAGCGCTAGACTCTGCCGGAGTAAACGTTGTCCCTAGATCAATAACTTTTAATGGGTCACATATTACAGAAAATAGAAGAGTCAAACATCTTGAAGACCAATCTCAAAGTGGTGCGGAAGTTTGTATACAGCACACCCTGCCGACTCTATATCATTGCAATACCTCCTTAAAGAACATAGGTATCTTCTACACGGAAACAAATACCTTTTCTGAAAGCATGTGGCATAAATACATAAATTTGATGGATGAGGCTTGGGTGGCTAACTCACAGATGGTTAAGGCTTCAGCCCTTAGTGGTGTTAACGTGCCTGTTAAGATCTGTCCCTTACCGATAGACTTGGAAGACTATAAGAATGTTGAGGACTGTGCCAGTATAGGTGAATTCGATGGTTGTTTTAATTTTTGTTTTGTGGGCGAGTTTATAAAAAGAAAAAACGTAGAGGTATTGCTAAGAGCTTATCATACAGAATTTCATCCCTCTGAACCAGTAAACTTGTTCCTAAAGCTTTCTATGCCGGGAGCTACTTCTGATGCAGCCCTTAAAGAGTTTGATAGATTTTCAGAGAGTGTTAAGTCTGGCCTAAAAATTAGAAAGAACTATCGTAAAGAAGTTGCAATTACTGGAAGGCTAGAAAAAAAACACCTAGTTTCCTTAGTTGATAAAACAGATTGCTTTGTAATGCCTAGTTTTGGAGAGGCTTGGTGTATACCAGCGCTAGAAGCTATGGCTTTAGGCAAGCCAGTAATCCATACGCAGGGAACCGGCATGGATGATTTTTGTGTTGGATGGCCAGTTCAGTCTAGATCAACAAGGTGTTACTTGGCAAATGACTCTATGCAAGATGTCTATACATCATTGACTTCTTGGAAGGAAATTGATGTGGAGGCTTTAGCTTCTACAATGAGAGTCGCGTATGAGACATATAAAAATGACAAGCAGGAGTGGAGTAGGCTGCAGTCTCTATCGAAAGAAAGAGCTGAGGACTACACGATTGAAAGAGTAGGCCAAACAATGAAGGAGCTTTTAAATGTCTAGTATGGCTTCACAACAATCTGTCAGATCTATAGTTAGAAGATCTACCCTATCGTCTGGCGACAAGCTTAACGTGCTTACGTTTTGCACACATGAAAGATATGAACAAAATTTATGTCGAACCGGACACAACTTTTACTCTATAAATCATGGAAAAACTTGGAATAGAGACTTTGGTAAAATACCAAGCAATTACGAGGAGTGCGATGTTGCTCCTTGGCATATAAACTTTGATTTAATATTATGTCATACAAGCTGCGAAAGAATGTCATTAGCGAAGCAGCTTCAATCATTGTTTAATATTCCCATATTAAGGCACACTCATGTGCTGCCTGATATTAGGTTTAATGTTCAAGAACAAGTTTCTGGCTTTAATTCAATACCAGTAGACCATAACAGCTTCATATCCAACTATAATATGCAACAATGGGGCAACTATAAAAACAATACAACTTCGGTCATAGAACATGGCGTAGATGTTGATTTTTGGGATAGCGGAGAAAAGCTAGATAGAGAGAATGTTTTGCTGTCGGTTGTTAACCAATGGCCAGATAGAGACTGGTGCTGTGGATGGAATCTCTGGAAAGAGACGGTAGGATTTCAATCACTTCACGCTATGCCAGTTAGGGTTCTTGGTGACAGTCCGGGACTTTCTAAGCCTGCAGACAGTATAGAATCTCTCAGAGATGCATATAAGAGCTCATCTATATTTTTGAACACATCAATACACTCTCCAGTGCCGACAGTTCTCATGGAAGCTATGGCTTCTGGGTGTGCAGTAGTTAGTACAAACAACTGTATGATCCCAGAAATAATCGAACATGGTCAAAATGGATTACTTGCCGACACTGCAGATGAACTACGCGCATCGTGCCAATATCTTCTAGACAACCCATCTAAGGCTAGAGAGTTAGGTGAGGCGGCAAAGAAGACAATGCAGGACAAATTTAACTTGCAAAGATTCGTCGATGATTGGAACGATCTATTTTTTAATGTTATAGATAACTATAGGAAATAAAATGAAGGTAATAATATCACATAAAAATCCCCAACAAAACAGTCACACATGGATACAAGACATATCAAATCTAGATGTTCTTGTCGATGATGCAGAGGCTACAGAGATAATCGTAGACAGCACTTTATGCACATTCAACTTTGCTAATATTGGCGGAATCTTAAATAAGATAATGTCAAAGCTAAGGCTAAATGGTAAAATTGTAATATACGAAAAGGATATCGACATAGTTTGTTACACCTATAATAAGTCTGGAATGAACATACAAGACTTAAATAATCTTATTTTTGAAGAGACTCCAGCAGTGGCTTGCTTTTTGAACACAGAGGTTATATCTGACTTGCTTACACAGGCCGGACTTACAATAGATGAAAAATTTGTAAACAATGACACCATGCAGTCAATAATAATCGCAAGGAGAACAAAAAATGCAATCTGAATATCAAGTTGAAACATATTGTAAAAATTGTGTGTTTGCGGAATACACCGACAATAAACAAACAGGATGTGAGTTAGGTAGACATAAAATATTTAATCCGGAAGAAGCCACCCGAGAAGAAGATGGTAAACACGCCTACGTGTTTAATAGATTTTGTACCGCCTTCCGTCCAGAAGAATGGAAGCTTGTCTTAGACGATGAAGAAAAAAAGGATTTAGTTGCGACAGTAAAGTCTGAGATATTTCCCCCATTGGGTATTTTTATATTCTTAAAAACTACAGCGCCTAACCCGATACAGAATTTGAAAAATAGGATACAAGAAATAAAAGATCAAACAGTTGGTAGTCTTAGATATATTGTGGTAATCAACAGTAAAGTAGAATATAATGAAGAAATACATAGCACATTAAACGACTCCTTTGACTTTGATGAAACTGAGTTTCACATAGTGCAGACTCTATTGGAACAAAGAGATCTGCTATATATAGATGATGCCTTTAAGCATGCAAAAAATGGCTGGATTTATGTAACCGAATCAAACTGCAAGATTAGAAAAGATCTCTTCGAGGCTATTGATTATAACATAAATGTTAAGCTTAACAGGGTTGTTCTTGTTGAACCATCAGACGGTATTCAGGGAATGATTTTTCAAGCCGCTATACATAAGTTTCTTGATGGTAGCAATAACATATTAGACATAAAAAATGCTGCACAAGTAAGGGTTAACTTTTTAGAAAAAGTGAGAGCACTTGCTGAGAATAGCGATGAGAAAACAGTCTTTACACAAGAGGAGTTCTTTGATGCAGCTTCCTAAAGTATCAGTCATAATATCAAACTATAATTATGGAGACTATGTTTTAGATGCTATAGACAGCGCCCTCAAGCAGGACTATGAGGGACAAATACGTGTCTACGTGCTAGATGACGGATCTTCCGATGGTTCTTGGGATAAAATTCGCACTTACTGCGGAGAAGATATTTCAAGCATAACAAATCAGCATGAAATTGATGAACCATATTACAGGGGATCTATGGAGTCATTTCAATGTAATGATCTAGGTTTATGGTGTTATCGCATCAATAACTCAGGGGCGAGCACCGCTAGGAATGTTGCGATTTGGGAGGCTTGGAACTGGACAGACTATTTTGCTATTTTAGATGCAGACGATATGTATGATCCCTCAAAGATACGGAAACATGTAGATGTGCTAATGAAGCACGACGAGGTTGGTGTAGCTTACTCCGACTACATTATACATAAAACTCATTACGGGAACGTTGACTATAAAAAGTACGAATACAAATATCCATATTCGATAAAAGAACTTCATAGGCAATGTATTGTGCATAGTGCTGGGTTAATAAAGAAACGACATTTAGAAAGGATTATACTTGAAAACAAAGAATTTTATGACAGTGCTTTACATGGCCCAGCCTCTAAGGGCTTTATAGGGTGCACAGAAGATTATGATCTTTGGATTAGATTAGCTAACGTATGTATGATTAATCATATAGCAGAGCCGTTATCTTTTGTCAGGGAAACAGGGCAAAATCAATCCATGAAGATGAACCAGAGCATTTTTATTGACAACATGCAGAAAATTAAGAGCCGCGATGAGCAGATTCATACAAAAAATTAAACGCAATTCTCTTACCACTGGTGTTGCTTTATTGTGTGCTGGTCTCGGTAATAGAATTAAATCCAATGAGCCGAGATCTCTAATAAAGATAGGGGGTTCGTGCCTATTAAATTGGCAGCTAGATGCCCTCAGCTCTATGTTCGTGAAGCCCAATATTTTAGTCGGTGTCGGCGTAGAGTCACAAAAAATAATGAAGAGGTTTTCTGGTCAAGTTAGTTTTGTGGAAAATCAACTTTATGAAACAACAGGCTCATTTGAAACATTAAGACTTCTTGTAAACGCTTCCACAGATGATAGTATACTGCTTGTACATGGAGATTTGTACTTTAATAGTGATATACTAGAGACAGCAGATTTTTCTAAATCGTTTGTTGTCTTGGATACTACTAACAGTATCGCAGATCGTGAAGTTGGAATGACTATGGTGAATGAAAAGGTTAGTATACTTTCATATGGACTAAAAGATAAGTGGGCGCAAATGGCTTTCTTTACAGGAAAGGAGCTCGCTATGCTTAGGCAACTATGTTACAAGGCTAATCAAGAATCTAAGTCTCTATTAACATTTGAAATAATAAATTCTATAATCAACAAAGGTGGATCTTTTAAAGTGCATAAACCCAACAAAACCTTTATAGTTGAAATAGATTGTATGAAGGATATAAAGAATGAAAATTTTAATATCAAGTGATGGGATGCACGCTCACTATTTCCAAAGGATGGCTTGGGCCAGAGCTTTTGCGGAATGTGGCGTACAAGTGTATTTTTGGGACTGCAAGAAAATACCTGCGTTTGATGCTTTCGATAGCTTCGAGCCAGATATGTTTATGGGGCAGTCCTATAACTTGGATAGGGCACTGCTCAAATGTATTTATGAAAGACCACACCTAAAAGTTGGACTCAGGGCGGGTGACTGGGGAGATTTTGAGCAAGACCAAAGGTTCAATATTCTCTATGCCACAGAACACGAATTACAAACATTAAAAAAGTTAAAAGAAGAAACTGGCAAACCAGATTTTGTTCATATCCATTACGACCAAGAGGCTGTAGACCAGACACACTCGAAGTATAAACAAATTGACATTGACGCTAAGTCCTTGATAATGTGCGCCGATATTCAAGACTATTTGAAATCTAATTATGATAACTCCTTAAATTGCGATATTGGGTTTGTCGGAGGCTACTGGCCTTACAAAGGAATTATTATAGACAACTACCTAACGCCGCTATGTCATCCGATTGGCAGGTACAATATCAAAATATTTGGTAATCAACCTTGGACAGGAGTCAACCAGTATTGCGGGCACATACAGGACAACAAAGTAAAGGACCTATTTGCCTCCGCTAGCATATGTCCCAACTTAAGTGAGCCACACGCCCATGAGTACGGATTCGATATTAATGAGAGATGTTTTAAGATATTATGTGCTGGTGGATTTTGCATATCTGACAACGTGTCTTCAATTAAAAAAATATTTGATGGTAATGGTGTAGTATTTGCAGACTCACCAGACGACTTCCGTGCAAAAATTGATTACTATCTTGACAATAAAGAAGAACGATTAGAAATTAGTCGCACGGGCAGGGAGTTTGTTTTGAATAACCACACCAACTTTCATAGGGTAGCTGAAATACTATCATATTTTGGATACACTAAAGAATCTAATGATATCATTAATGGCTGGAAGAAGGCCAAGGAACATGTAAATGTATAAAGATAAAAAAGTTCTAGTGACTGGAGGCACTGGCTTCTTGGGAAAAGCTGTTGTCGATACTCTGCAGTCAAAAGGGTATAACGATATAGTTGCAATAGGCAGTTCAGTTGACCTGACATGCTGCGAAGAGACTCTCGCATACTTTGCGCGAAGAAAGCCCGAAGTAGTAATTCATCTTGCGGCTACCGTTGGAGGGATTGGGGCAAACAAAGAGAACCCCGGATTGTTCATGTACAATAATTTAGTGATGGGCACTAACACTATCGAGGCTTCGAGGCTTAATAAAGTTGACAAGTTTGTCATGGTTGGCACTGTCTGCGCATATCCTAAATTCACCGCAGTGCCCTTTAAAGAGGAAGATATTTGGAATGGCTACCCAGAAGAAACAAATGCTCCATACGGAATTGCAAAGAAAGCACTTATGCAGCTTGTGCAATCATATCATGAGCAGTACAACTTTAACGGTGTTAACCTCATCCCTGTTAATATGTACGGCCCTCATGATAACTTCGATCCTGCTATAAGCCATGTAATCCCTGCGCTGATACTTAAATTTTATAAAGCTATGAAGTTTAACTTGGAAGCCGTAGAAGTTTGGGGAACTGGCGAGGCAAGCAGAGAGTTCTTGCACGTTTATGATTGTGCCAATGCTATCAGTTTGGCGCTAGAAAAAGATGTATCCCCAGAACCAATTAACATAGGCACTGGCGGCGAAATACAAATAAAGTATCTTGCCCACACTATCGCAGAAGTAATGGGATATGACGGATCTATATATTTTAATTCTGACTATCCAGACGGACAGCCCAGAAGACAGCTAGATATTAGTCGGGCTAAACAGAGGCTAGGATATGAGCCACAAATAGACCTGCTAGAGGGTCTTGAGACCACGATAGACTGGTTTATGGGTAACAAGGAGACTTTTGATGTTTACCTCAATCGTATTCAGTAAGGATAGACCTTTACAGCTTGATCTATGCCTTAAAAGCATAAAACAAAATCTATTTGCCAATAATAAGATTGTTGTTCTATACGCTACGTCTGATGGGTATGATATAAACTACAACCAATTAATTGATGAGCATTTGGATGTAGAATTTTTTAAGCAGCGTTACAGTATATTTGAACACATAAGAACTATACTTGACGACGCATCTGAGCATATAATGTTCTTTACAGACGACGATATAGTTTATAGAAAGTGCCAGCCGACAGAGGATGATATAAATTCTGCGTTTAATAATGATGCGTGCTGCATCTCTCTTAGGCTAGGACTCAATACATCCATGAGGGATTATGGTGATGGAGTTTTGAGAAGAGATAACATACCAGAACAAATTATGAGGATTTGTAATACGTTAGTTTGGAATAGGACATCTATTCCTGTGGGCGGCTATTGGGCGTATCCACTTTCTGTAGATGGGCACATATTTAAGACTAGTGATATGAAAAAATTTACTGAGGAATTATGCGTCCTGAACCAGTATTACGATAACTGCGGAGAAGTTCCCAGAGCGAAGCGCGCTTGGAATCAAACACCAAATGAGTTTGAGTCAAAACTGCAAAGGTTTTTCTTTGATATATCTCCCATAATGGCGTGTGCAGAATATAGCTGTGTGGTAAATTCCCCAAACAATAGGGTACAAAATACAGTGGCAAATAGGAGTGGCGATGTATATAATTATACAGCCCTAGACTTAAAATACGAATTTGACGAAGGTCGAAGAATTAGCCTAGACAGAATAACTATAGACGACATAATATGTCCACATCAAGAAATAAATATATTGGAGGGCTTATCATGATATTTAACTTACATCAGATTATAAATCATTACCAAATGAATATAGGAGGCGCTATACATGTCGGCGCGTTTGTTGGCGAAGAGCTTGATGCATACAGATCTCTAGGTCTCACAAACACAATAATGTTTGAGCCACAGAAAACACTTTATGAAATAGTAAAGTCGAAATGCATAGACGATGAGAGAGTGTATAATGTAGCTCTTGGTAGCCATGCACATACTACAGAAATGTATATATCTTACACTGAAGGCGGCATATCTAACGGTTCTGGAGCTTCTAGCTCACTATACAGACCTAAGAAACATTTAACGGAGCATCCGCAGGTTAAATTTAATTCAAAGGAAGAGGTAAGGGTTGAATGCCTAGACGATTTTTTACTAGATAATAATATAGATGTTTCGGGTTATAACTTTTTAAATATAGACGTTCAAGGGTATGAATTAGAGGTTTTAGCTGGTGCTATCAAGCTTCTCCCTCAAACAGATATGGCGATTGTAGAAGTCAACAGAGATGAGGTTTACGAAGGTTGCCCTATGGTTGAAGAGATAGACCAGTTAATGAATGTATATGGCCTCCAGAGGGCGCACACTTTTTGGCAGTCAGAAAGTTGGGGCGATGCCCTATATGTGAGGTTATAGTATGAATTTTTTTGAAATGTGCCAAATAGAGACATCTTTATTTAATATTGACTTTGCTAAGCAAGATCCAGACTGGGCAATGGTAAAAGATGCCTATGATAATAACCTTGCGCGCAATGACGACGACTGCAAGATACCGAAGATAATTCACTTCATATGGCTTGGCAGTGAGCTTCCCGATAAATATATCGAGATAATAAACGGCTGGAAAAAACACAACCCTGAATTTGAAATATGGATTTGGGATGACAAAAAAGTAGAAACATTCCTGCCTCAAATGATAAACAAAGATTTGTATGCAGAGACAGATAGCTTTGGTCATAAGTCAGACATGCTTAGGTATGAAATACTTAAGAGGTATGGAGGACTTTATGCGGATGTAGATTTCCTATGCAATGCCAATTTTTCTGGTTCTCATAATAAGTATTGCTTCTATGCTGGTATATGTTTAGAGAGACCTGTACAACTAAATAATGGAATTATGGCATCTATGCCTAACCATCCAATATTAGATATATGTATCGCACAAATGAGACTGGACAATCCTTGGGGTATACAGTGCCCGCAAACTCTTGTCCTGTATCAAACTGGACCTTGGGCGTTAACTAGAAGTGTTTTACACTACATGAAACATTTTGGAGATGATGGTATAATGATATATCCCTCTACTACATTTCATCCGTTTCCGGCAGCCTTTAGACATGACGCTACAGATGAGCTGGTTAAATCTTACTACAGACCTTGGACTATGGCTTGCCATTTATGGCACTCAAGCTGGCAACCAGATTCGGAGCACTATAATGGATAAATTTGCGGTAAAAACAAATCACGAAAACCCTCCTCATAACTATCAGATATTTGAGGAATATTTTTATAATAGATTTTCACAGGAACAGCCAGAGACCGAAAGAGAATACCTGCCGGTCTGCTGGACTAACTACTACGTGTCTAAAAATTATTGTAATGATGATATGTCAGACATTCAGGATTACCTAAACTCGCTTGACAGAGCGAAAAAATATTTCACAGTATGTCAATGGGATGACGGTATTCGCAACGATGTAAATGATTTAGACTTGTTTGTCTATGCTTCTGGAGGAGTGGGAGACTATGCCTATCCTCTCAACTGTATGCCTCACGGAACTAGTGATGTAAAACACAGAACAATATTAGCTAGCTTTATAGGGGCTTTGCAAAATAGACATCCGGTAAGAAACTTAATGTACCGTGAACTTTATAACAAGGACGGGATTGCTATGTCGGAAACTATTACATTTGAAAAATTTCAAGAGGTTCTGGCCAATTCTATATTTGCTCTATGTCCAAGAGGTTATGGTAAAACTTCATTTAGAATATGTGAGGCGTTAGAGGCAAGAGTAATACCTGTCTACATTTATGATGAACCTTGGATTCCATTTGAAGACGAGCTAGACTTTGAAGAGTACGGTGTTCTTTGCTCTATAAACGAGTTGCCCTTTTTGCATAACAAACTAATTGATATGGTACAAGATATAGATAGCTTGCAGCAAATTATAACTAGAGGTGGAGAAGTATACCGTGAGTACTATTCATTTGATGGATGTTACAATAAGATTTTAAATAAGGAGATTAAATAATGGAACATTTTTTTCAAGAGTTAGATGGATGGTTTGACGATCCTATAGACAAAGAGCTTTATAGTGAGATGGTAAACAAGTACCCGTCTGGTAGCCACTTTGTTGAAGTAGGAAGCTTCAAAGGTAAGAGCGCGTCACTCATGGCAGTAGAGATGATAAATAACGACAAAGATATTAAGTTTGATTGTGTCGATACTTGGCTTGGCTCACCTGAGCATCAGATCTTAGCCGAAGTAAGAAATGACACGCTGTTTAATATTTTTACAGAGAATATAAAACCAGTTGCACATAAGGTCAACGCTATTAGAGCCGCTTCAGTAGAGGCGTGCAGTCTTTATGAGGACAAGAGCCTAGACTTTGTATTCATTGATGCCGACCATAGTTACGAAGCGGTAAAAGAAGACTTAGAAGCATGGTTTCCAAAAATGAAAGATGGCGGAACGATTGCTGGGCATGACTATGGAAACCCTACTAACGGGGTAAAGCCCGCTGTTGATGAGTTCTTTTTGGAAAAAGATCTTGAAGTAGCTACTCTAAGGCATTTATGGAAAGTGTATCTGTGAGATCAGTAAAATTTTAAATAAGGAAACTAAATAAATGAAAAAAAATATCAAGTATGGAGTCTGGCATTAATTAAAGGGGTTTATTGATGAAATTAGTATATATAACAAATGAAGATCCAAATTCTCAGTGTGACTATCAAGAGGTTTCTATGTTGCACGGACTTAGAGAAGTTCTGGGCGACGACTGCATTGATTTTCCACGCAAGAAAATAATGTACGGAGATTTCTCCGAGTCTCCCAAAAATGAGCTTCACGGATGGGGATTTAGTTTATTGACAGAGCCAATAGCAGAGGTAGAAAATCGTGAGCTGAAAGACATTGACTTTGTGCTGTATGGAGTAACTGACGCATATGGTGTTAAGAACAACCCCGTAATAGATCGACTAGCAAAGCATGGCGTTTGGTATTTAGATGGCCATGACCATAGTAATATAACCAGAACTCCATGTTTTAAAAGAGAGCTTTACAGGTTCGGGTGGCTTGAAGAAGATCAAAACGTTTTTCCTACAGGTTTTGGCATACCTGAGCATAGAATTATACCTCTTAACTTTGACAACAAAACACAGCTTATACAGAAAACAGCGCCTCCTTATGCCGCCTTTGGCCCACAAATACTAGGTCCGGCAGCTAGACAATTATACGTATTTAATAATGAAGAAGAGTATTATCAAGATATGCATAGGTCTTTCTTTGGTTTGACCTGTATGAAAGGTGGATGGGATTCACTTAGGCATTATGAAATATTAGCTAGTGGTGCATGTCTTCTATTTAGAGACTATGATAGGAAACCAAAACCATGTGCCCCACAAGAGCTACCCTGTTTTTCTTATAATAGCATGCAGGATTTAGAAAGTCTATTCAACCGTCTTATAGTAGACGATAAGCCAACACAGGAGTATATAGAGATGGTGTGCGCACAAAGAGAATGGCTCTGGACTTGCGGTACAACAAAAGCTAGAGCGATTAAACTATTGGAGGTTTTAAATGAGCAAATATCATGATTTTTTACCCGACAACAACCTAGAAAAGAAATACTTTTCTGAAATAGCCAGCCATATAGAATCGGACGTTACTATTGTCTCGAAGAATTTTGGAGATCCAATGCCAGATGTTCCCGGCGATAAGATTATATTTATGAACGCCGATGAGCAGTATCGCACTCCCGAGGAAGTAAATGATCCAAGCGTAAAGTTAATATTCAAACAGTACTGCAGAGAAGGGCAACATGAAAAACTCAGACCGTTACCTCTTGGCCCCTCTAAAGACTTTAACTACACGCCGAACTCTTTTGATGATAGAACTTACGATGTTACATTTGTGGGTCAGATCGCGCAGAATAGAGCTATGTTCTTTGCTGAAATATATGATTTCCTGTCTGATCATAGCGTAAATTCTTTCTTCGGTTTGTATCAGGGTTTTAATAAAGGGCTTGATATGGAATCCTACTCAAAAGTGTTATCAAATACAAAGATTGCTATCTGTCCTCACGGCAGCGCCAGTCCAGAAACATTTAGATTTTTTGAGGCCATGTCTGCGGGATGTGTTGTTATTTGTGCTCAACAGCCAGATAATTGGATATATAGAAACGCTCCGTATAACACTATAGCTAGGGGGAATGTTTACAGCACTGTCAAGACATTGCTTTCTAATCCAGCTGCGCTAAGGCTGTTGTCGGATAAGTCAAAAGAATACCATAACAGTAGATTAACTGCATCACCAGTCGCTCAGTATGTTAGCGATCAATTAGGGAGTATATAATGTTTAGTCGAAACCCACACTATCCATCACCGAAATACATAGAGAAAGATATCACAATATGTCTTCATGCGGGTTCTGATCCAGAAGTCGTTAAGAGCCAAGTTGAACTTCTAAAACCTCTAGAAGAAGAGTTTAACGTACATTGGAACAAAAGAATTGATCGTCGCCCAGCGGCATATGACTCCTATTCGGAACTAGTTAACGAAGCGGTCGCAACATCTCCAACAGAGACAGTAATTCTTGTCAATGACCGAGTTGTGCCAGAGCCTAGAGAAGTACGTTTTATGCTGCAATTACTCCACAGAGGATATGCTGTGGCAGGACAGTGGAACGTAGCATTTATGGCTTTAACTAAAGAAGTGTTTAGAAAAATAGGCTGGTTCGACGAAAGGTTTTACGGCGGAGGATGTGAAGACGATGACTTTGCTCTACGACTAAGGCTGGCAAACTTGGCTTATTTTGAGGCTTTGTCATGCGAATATGATCAGACTTGGAAAAGCCCTTTGCTCAAAAAGGATGGGGCTAAGTGCGCGATATCTGGCCCATACTTTCATAGAAAGTGGACACAAACGCCGAACGAAATACGTAGAGTTATTCCAGAGGAAAGTTATCCCAAATGGGACGCTATAGTTGGCGAAGCTCGACCAGACATAAGTAGCCAGTGGTTAGATTGGTCTCATTCAATTATCGGGATGGATTTTGGTCGGAGAGAGACAGATGGAGACTCAAGGACTTATCACTTTATGTTGGATGATTATAAGACAGAGTACAGGAAAGTTACTAGTGTATGAAAATACTTTTTTGTGGATATAGAACATGGTCTATCAGGGCCTATGATATTTTAGGTAGAGTGTTTGATCTTGCCTCTAGCCCGCAAGAGCTAGAAGAAAAAACCTCTAAAGCTCATTATGATATTATATTCTTTGTGGGATGGAGCTGGATGATAGAGCAGCAACTAATGCAATCTAGCAAGTGTATATGTATGCATCCTTCGCCATTACCAAAATACAGAGGAGGCTCTCCGATACAAAACCAAATAATAAACGGAGAGAAAGAGAGCGCTGTTACATTTTTTGTAATGGATGAAAAAATGGATCATGGGAAAATATTGTGGCAGGAGAAACTTTCTTTAGAGGGTGACTTAGCTTCTATATTTCTTGATATGTCGCTATTAACAAAGGCTGGAATACTACACATACTAAATAATCCTAACGACGAAGGAAAAGAGCAGGACCATAGTCAGGCCACCATATATAAGCGTAGAAAACCAAAAGATAGCGAAATAAAACCTGAAGATTTTTATGCCTCAACAGCTGAAGAATTATATAATAAGATAAGGTGTTTGCAGGGACCTTACCCAAAGCCATTCATAAAATGCAGAGATGGTACAATACTATATATAACCGGAGCAAAGTGTGACTAAGAAGTTAATAATCGCGCCGCATGTTGATGACGATGTGCTTGGGTGTGGTGGCATAATTGATGACAATACATTTGTACTTTATTGTGGCTTAAATGAGTCTGACTTAATTGACAGACCTTCTATGAGAGTACGTCTTGACGAAGCGGATAAGGCGGCAGCTTACTTGGGTCATGAGTATCTTCTTCTAGAAAACAAGGTTAATAATTATATTATCCCGGACTTAATATCTCCTATAGAAAAAACTATAAATGATATAAAACCGGAAGAGATATATATCCCATATCCGTCTTATAACCAAGACCACAGAGTTGCATATGAGGCAGCTTTAGTTGCATTGCGACCTCACGATAATAACTTCTTTGTAAAGAAGGTGTTCGCTTATGAGCAACCTCATGTTTTCTTGTGGGACAACTCGCATCAAATTGACTCGGCATTTAAGCCAAATTACTATAAGCCGATTGATGTAAAAAGAAAAATCAAAGCTTATGAACTTATGGAGACACAGGTGAGAGCGTTTCGTAGCCAAGAAACAATAAAGTCTATGGCTCAACTTAGGGGCGCTCAGTCAAACTTAGACTACGCAGAAGCGTTTCAAATTTTAAGATACGTGGAGGAAAAATGAACAATATACTAATTACAGGCGGACTTGGATTTATAGGCGCACACTGTATAGAAAAATGGTCAGAAGAGGAGTGGTCTGTATATGTAATAGACAATTTGTCTTCTAACACTATAACTGCGGAGCATCCGATAGCTCAAAATGTCACGTTTATAGAAGCAGACGTAATTGATATCGACTGGGAAGAGTTGCCAAAATTTGACTTGGTTTTACATCTTGCCTCTCCTGTTGGGCCAGTTGGTGTCCTTAAGCACTCTGGTGTTATGGCTGACATTATACTTAAGGATATATACTCAGTAATCGAGGGCGCAAAACATAATGACTGCCCACTTGTATTTGTCTCTACTTCGGAGATATATGGACATAGAGACTCTAAAACTTATTTGTCAGAAGTTGGTGACAAAGTTCTAAAGGGTGAGTTTACCGTTCGTAATGAATATGCAATAGCGAAGCTTTTGTCTGAGATTGTGCTTTCCAACTGCGCTAAAATAAACAAAGATTTTAAGTACCAAATCATTCGCCCATTTAATGTGACCGGCGCGCATCAGCTTCCAGACGGAGGTTTTGTTCTTCCTAGATTTGTAAAGCAGGCGCTAGATGGAGAAGATATTACTGTATACTATAGCGGCGAACAGATCAGAGCTTTCACTTGGGTCAAGGATATCGTAGAGGGTATATACTTAACATCAACTGCCCCAGATGAACTATGGAACGAAGAGTGGAACATTGGCAACGAGAAAAATGAAGAGAGTATTCTTTATCTTGCAAAAAGAGTAAAAGCTCTTACAGGTTCTCAATCTAGAATAGCTCATGTAGACCCCGTAGCGCTTCATGGGAAGCTGTTTTCAGAAGCCCCTGAAAAGATACCAGACGCATCTAAGATCAAGCAGAAGCTAGGCTGGAAGCCCACAAAGGGGATAGATGACGTTATCAAAGAAGTGGTAGAATTTTGGAGTAACCAATGAATATTATAGAGCAGATATATTATAATGATGTCAAGCTACATCCTTCTTATTTTGAGAAGTATAGAAAAGTTCCTAAGTATCCGGGACAAAGAGAGTCTGGCGGGTGGAATAAGCACAGTGGATGGAGAGGGCATGACTTTCCTAGAGTGTGGTGTATACTAGACTTCATTGAGTGGACAAGTCAAATTGAATTATCTGGGCATATTGGCGTTACAGACGATGAAGACCCTGAGCTAGAGTTTGTAGAGAATAGATTCTCCAAAAAGACAGTATTAAGTTATCCTCCGCACGACTTGCATGACGAGATTAAAACAGACGAGGGCTTTGACTTTTTTCTATTTAGCCAGACAATAGAACATTTATATAATCCGCATCTGGCTATCCGAAACATTAGAAATGCGATGAAGCCTTCTGGTCTTGTGTTTACAAGTGTGCCAACTATAAATATACCGCACATGACACCAGTCCACTTTGGTGGCTATACGCCGATGGGCTTAGCTTCAATGTTTATTTTGAGTGGATTCCAAGTTGTTAAAATGGGTCAGTGGGGCAATCATGATTATATCTCAAAGATTTTTGAAAAGCATACATGGCCTGACTTCTATGAATTAGCGAACGAAAATGGTGAAGTAACTAACGAAGAAAGAAATTGTTGTCAGTGTTGGATTTTAGCGAGGGCTATATAATGAAGAAGATATTTTTCTGCATGGCAGAGTACCCAGAGCCTAGACAGGGCTTCTTTTTAAAGTATATGTCAAAAGCTAATCAGAAATATTCAGACATGCATGGCTTTGAGTACATAGAAATGACAAGCTTGCCCAGAGAAGAAGATGGGGAGTTTTGGAGAAATAATCCTACATGGCTAAAGCACAAAGTTGTTCATGACTGGATTGAAGAAGGTTTTGTTGAAGACGGAGATATAGTCTCACACATAGACGCTGATATCGCTATTGCCAAGTTTGATAAGTCATTTGAACCAAGTGAAGGCAAATCCTTTGGTTACGCGATTGATTCCTGCAATACGCATTGCATGGGAGCGTATACAATTAGAGTGAACGATTGGTCTAGAAATATGTTAAAGAATATGCTTGATGAAGAGTTCTACCAAAGAATGAAACACAACAAATCTCCTGAGCATACAAATCCGATAACAGGACAACCGAACTGGGAGCTATTTAGAGAACAGGCGTCTTGGTATACAATGTCAGGACTACCTCTCCATAGCTGGATTCCATTTGCGCAACTACCTAACTATGGCTTTCACATGAACAAATCTTCCGAAACAATCTACTCGATAGACGAGCTGCTTGAGAATGTAGAAATCTTCCCGACAGAATGGAACGTAACTCATATCCCTGAAGAAGATGGAGAGGACAGGTTCTACATAAATCCCACAGTAACAGAAGATACTATACTTAGACACTTTGCTGGCGGAAGAGCATGGAGAGCACACTACTTTACTGGAGAAGAGCAATGAAAAAAATAGCCGCTATATTAGACACGTTAGCTGCATCACAAAACTCATTCTATTTAATAAAAGAGTTTAATAAACTGCATAAAAACTATGAGTATTCACCCGTGTGTTTTTACAACAATTTAAGTGCCACGCCAGTCAAGACTTTCTTTGCTTGTATGAATGTTTCGTATTACTCATATTTCGACGGAGTGACAATAGCCACATCTATCGAAACCGCAGATACTATTTTGAAAACAAAGAATAGATCTGAGAAGAAGTTTCTTTACTTATGGGATCTTGAATGGATAAGAGGATCTATGGATTTTAATTATGTAAATTCTGTGTTATCTGATCCTAATTTGGCTATAATAAGTAGAAGCAATTCGCACAAACAACTAATAGAAAACTATTGCAATAAAGAAGTTTCTGGTATTGTTCAAGACTGGAACATGGAGCAGTTGGAGGAAATAATATGGACATAAGTATTATAACCAAAATGTACTTAGATGAAGGAAAGAGTACACATCAAATAGCTGAAGAGCTTGGGACATATCCCAATAAGATTAGACGGGCTTTGGTCTCAAGTGGTATTGAGCTACGGACAAAAAGCGAGTCGCATAAAAAAGCCCTGAAAACCGGAAGAGCGAAGCACCCCACAAAAGGCAAGAAAAGAACAGAGGAAGTCAAGGAAAAAATCAGTCGCACTATGGAGAAACAGTGGGCTGGATTGCCCGAAGCAGAAAAGAAACGTAGGAGCGAAATAGGTAAAGAGTCTTGGGAAAGTAAAAGCGAGTCCGAAAAAATTGAGCTGCAGCGAAAAGCCGCTCACGCGCTTAGAGAGACAATCATTCATGGTTCAAAGCCAGAGAGGTTATTGTATGATAAGCTAGGAGAAAGCGGAAGAGCTGTTGAGCTACATAGGAAAGGGCTCATTGAGGGTACTAACTATGAAATGGATTTGTACTTACCAGATATAATGACTGTAATTGAAGTTGATGGACCGCAACATTTTAAACCAGTTTTTGGAGAAAAGGGGTTGCGAGAATACGTCAAGCATGATATAATTAAGAACGGTATTCTCATTAAAAGAGGGTTCTGTGTAATTAGAGTAAAATACCTATGCACTTCTTATAGTAGGGCTATAGGTAGAAGGTTGTGGGAAGCTGTAGAGCCTGTTGTAGAACAGATTGAAAACAAGTTTCCTCCGAAGAGTAAAAGACTTATTGAACTGGAGATTTCTTAATGCAAGACCAAATTGATTTAGAATTGTTTGACGCTGAAAGTATGACCGAAGATGATGTACTTTTAGTTCCTAAGCAAGAAGAACAAGACCAAAACATTCCTGAGTATGCGTCTCCAGAATGGAACAAATACGTCATGGAGCATTTTAGGTCTGATGAATTAATCGACGGAAATCCTATTTGTGCAGGGCTGCGGAGAGTAGCAGGATTGTTACTAGGGGAGATTATAGAATCTGGCCCCGACAAGGTATTCCCAGCCACAGATGGAAACGGACCCGGACGAGCCACTGTTGTATATCAAGTGGTAGTGAACTGGATGAATAGCGGCTCAGTTCGGGTTTTTAAGGAAGTTGCCGATGTATGGCATGGTAACACAGATGATCTATTTTGTGCTCATCCTGTTGCTACTGCTAGCACTCGTGCGGAAGGACGCGCTTTACGTAAAGCTTTAGGTATTAGATGTTTAGCTGCTGAAGAATTAGCAAGAAAAGACATCGTATCTATTGTCCAGCAAAGCGTAAAAAAGGATAACCCCATCAGCGGAGAATGGGACGAAGCAGCTATGATTAGCTCTTCACAAATTAATTTTATTGATAATAAATGCAGACAGTTAGATATTAATGTTGTGGAATTTATCAACTCTGGAGAAGGAGCCTATGACTCAATCGAAGAAGTTGAGAAGAGCAAAGCCTCCGCAATGCTCGGTGTTCTTAACAAATATCAAACTAAGCAAAGCGAGATGCCGGAAGGTATCATGGGTTATAACAAGAATTGGAGAAATGCGTAATGAAAGTTCAATTAAATGCTGGTAAATTAAACGTAGCTTTTGAAGGCGAAACTGTCCGTGAATTATGGAAACAGATTGCTATATTTCAAGAGGTGTTTGGTGAAACTACATGTGGCAAATGTGGCTCAGAGAATCTCAGATTCGTTGTAAGAGAAAACGACGGAAACGAATACTATGAGCTTCGCTGTATGGATTGTGGAGCTAAGCTATCGTTTGGCGCCAACAAGAAGGGTGGAGGTTTGTTCCCTAAACGTAAGGACGCCGATGGAAATTGGCTACCTGACGGTGGGTGGCAAAGATGGAACCCTAAAACGAAATCCCTTGAATAAGGGTGCTCCGGTTAAGGCGACCTCGCTCAGGGATACTTGGGCGAGGTTTCTTTATGGCATAAATAAAGCCCCGCGATTAAGCAGGGCTTTTTTAATGGACTTAAAGGCTCAAGTCTTTATAGGTACTCTAGAGATACATACAGTCCATATGATGTTTTTGACCCAATACTTAATGGAGAAGCGGAGAGAGCTGCATACCAAGTATGTCTCAAAGCTAGCCCAGTTCCACCAAAAGTATTAGTAGTAGTCTTTGTTCCTAAGTTAGGAGTACCGCCAGCGAAGTCATCCCTGTAGCTATTATCATAGTACTGTAACCACTTAGGCTGAACAGCAGCAACGTCAGTATTAACACTATTTACAAAGTGTCCACCACTTCCGGGTGAATTAAACAGAGGAACAACTACGCCAGTACCACCGACAGTTTCGGTATCACCGGTAACAGATCCAAGTCTTTCGTCGCCATTGCCTTGACCTGCAGTAGCTTCTGTCTGAGTAAAGTTTGTGAACTTGACACCAGAAGAGTTGGTGTAGAAGTCTTGTGCGGCTCTCCAAGTACCAGCGTCTGGCCAAGGTGATCCCCACCAGAACATGTCTCCAGAACCATAGAAGTTACTATTCATGGCTACGTTGTCAGAGCCATTGCTTGATTCCCAAGCATCAGTTGTCTTGCCGTCAAAGTTTACGATTTCGGCAACCTTTGTCACAACACCCGAGGCAGGATAATTAATATTCTCTCTATCGTAGATTCTTAACTGACAGTTTTGAACATTAACATGACTAGTATGATCAAAGTTAATATGAAATGTTCTGTTACCAGAATTAAGCTTTGTGAGTGGAATGCCTGAGCCAATCGCGCTAGAAATTCCAGATCCGGGACTTGCGAACTTAACATTAGTAGCTGCGGGACCTTGAGATGTTCCAGCTGCATTTGTTACAAATGTACTATCTTGAAAGGACCCAATCTGGACGGATGAGCCAAACGTAGCTCCATAAAATCCGAGTCCAGAACCAGCAATGTTTTGCTGTGATCCTATACCAAATGTGATTTCTGCCATTATAAATTCTCCTTTATTGTATCTGAGAGTACCTTATGTTATATAATACACAAAAGAGCACTCATTGAGTTAAATTTTATGTTATTTTCCACCACAACCACCACATTTTCCAGTGCCTGTGTTATATACGCCCCATTTATCCAACGGGCATTTCTCAGAAGCCCAGCCTGCTTTCATCTTAACAAAGCATCCACAGGCGCGACATCTATCATCTTGAAGATAATCACAGCTATTACAGGTACTCATTCTACTTTCGTATATATCATGAGGGACTTTCTTTGCCCCATTAGCTACGTGTTTAACAAAAGCATCGCCAAGATTTTTTGCTTGCTGCAACAAAGAGGGCATCTCTTGAGGTTTTTCTTCGGGTTCAACCTGCTGAGCTTCGACTGGAGCTTCTGTTGAATCTTGAGGCTCATCAAAATAGTGAACAAAGCCACAATGACAAGCACATCCATTTGATATGCAGGGAAATATGGAGCCGCATTTTTGACATTTAAGCATTTTATTGTTCTCCTCTTCCTAATGTAATCTTTACTGGTATTTCACCTATCTGTAAACTCTGTTTATTTAAGCCGAGTTTGAATTTTATTTGTGTCTTGCTGGGCTGGGGATAAAAAATTCTTGCGCCATTAAATGCGCTCCTACTGGTACTGCCCAACCACGGCGGGTATATTGACTTTGGAAGCGGCGTCCTATCAAAATTTTCTCCATACCGTCGTTGGCCTGTACTGTATGGATCGCCCGGTGTTATCGGAGGCTGGGGCTTACCTTTATAGACATAACCTTGTATGGGGTAGAGTCCAATATAAGTATACCACAAATACCCTTTATCAAGTGGCCTCCATAATTCTCCTCTATTTACTACGTCATCTGGAATCGGGTCGCATTTTCTTATAAAAAAAGTACTTCCGGGAAAAAACGGCTCATCTCTACATACTCTGTTATATCCGCTACCATCTTGCTTAGACATTTCCGGGACACATCCCTTGCATTTCGGCCCTTGTAACCTGAGAAATAAAGCAAGAGGGCTGCTGCCACTAAGCGAAGCACTACCACCTTCACAGTCAGCCTTCCAACAAGTAGAACAGCTATATCCAACCGGACCTCCAAGGACTGGGGGCCTCGGAGGTATCGACATACCCCAGCTATCTACGGTGGGGAAGTTATATATATATGTTTCTCCGGTTGACCTCCCCCACGGCTTATCTGGGATATCACCCCATTTGCCGTCGCAGCCAAAAGAACCTTGACCGCAAATATGCATTACTGGATCTGTAAAATCCTCATCAGTGAGCTGGCCGGGCATCGGGACGATACGACCGAAGATGTTTCTTTCGGTAGGTATCTGTTTGTTTAAAAAGCGAACCTTAAAAGTCTCAATATGACTAATGTTAATACATTGGTTTCCTTCGTCATCATATATAACCGAACGAAGTCCCTCCACGAGTTCGTAATAATCAATTCCAACCCCATCAAATTTTACGGTACAATCATCTAGAACTCTCTGTCCTTCATCAAATCTTGGTGGATAATAATCAGTACATATAATTCTAGCCTCACCAGTTTCTGTGGCTAATAGAGTTTCATTAAGTAAAGGATCTTTGGTTGGACATCCTTCTTCAATGGCCTCCGGCAGTGGCACAAACTTATTCTGAAAGGAGCCATCAATAAAACTAGATTCAAATACTTTATCTATATCTCCTGCTACAATAGAACCATCGTATCCAGCTCTCGTCTTGTTTGCCCCATCCGGCGTGTATAATATTCCTCTTCTCCGGGTCTCAGACGAGACGCCGATCCACTCGTTCAAATAATCCTCACCCGCCTCACATTTTATATCATATGCATACGCAGATAAATTTGATCTCCATATGTCGTCAGCATATTTATTAACGTTTATGTTGCCACTGTATCTCGGATCAACTGAGGTCCATGCTTTAATACATTCTTCCAGCCCGCTAATACTTGTACCAAATTGAAAACCGCCGACAGCAAAACCGTCAGGCACACCGCCTGCAATAGCCACATCAAAAACTTCTTGGTGAATCTCAGTAAAATCTAGCTCATATACGTCATTATCCTCTGCTCCGTTGTCGTTTGAGTAATGGCTCAAAGGTGCGGTATAAAAGGTAACTGCCGCTAAAAATGCTTCCTGTGGCTGAAACTGAAGAGATGAGCCCCCTCCATAGCCGCCCATAGTACCCATGCCCAAAGCGCTTGATGTTGTTACTGTAGTAGTAGTTGGTACGTAACTGTTGTCCCCGAAATACCTATCATTGTCTAGAACAAGTACATCGTCATTAGCGTTGGATATAAGCTCCGCATGAGAGCTCTCCCCATTAAGGTCTATCGTACTGTTTAACACACTCTTCTGCCTATTTAGGTTGCCATAGCCTAGCAAAATCCGGGAGCTTGCATGAAAAGATCTGCCAACAATATTAATCGGAGCCCCTTTTTTGGTTTTTCTGGAATGGTTTAGAAAATCTGGATAGGATTGACGAAACTTTTTCGAGCCTTTAGTAGCTTCAGTATATGAATTTGTCCCAAAAGCCATATAAACTGCACTGTCGCAACTAACATTCATTCTGCCTTCAAGATACTTACTAAACACATCTCTTGCGTTACCATCAGGGTCTGAGATCGCATGTACTTTTGTCCCGCCTGTATATTTACTAACAGTTCTATAGGCCGTAGTTTTAAAGTCAGCTAGGGCATCTGTAATATTATCATATATGTTCTTCTTCTGCACATCAGAGAAATCGTCATCAAAGGCATTATTAAAAACAATAAAAGATCCACCTCCAAGTGATGAAACTGTGGGATTACCTGAAACAGGCCCTTCTCCCAGCTTTGGAAGAGGAGGGGTTTGGTTTCCAGTGCCCCTGCCCCCCAGTGGGCCAGATAGTGGCACTGAAGTGATTCGATCCTTATGCTCCATAGGTGTAAAGGGAAACTGAAGCAAATAATTAGCGAAGGGCTTAGGGACTTCAGGAGTGGCTTGCTGACTACCTACCGAACCCGCACCCATATAAGGGACGCCCATGCCCCATCCTCCCCACCGGTTTTGGGGCTTTGGTCTTGTGTCTAACCAGTCTCCGCTAAGACTAGCTGGGTTTGTGCTAAGTGGATCGACGATAGTATAATAAACATCGCCCCCGCTACTAGTACCTCTCTGAAACGGATGGGTTCCGGGACTAACAACTGTGGTTTTAAACACCTTTCCTACTTTGACGAGATATGTTTTTCTCATCATGCCAATGTTCTTTTTCTCCTCGTTGTTATCAAAATGCCTACCATTGATTCCAGTGAAAGGATCGTATGAAACACCAAACTTATGTGGATGCTCAGATCGAGTGGATATTGAGGGATCAGGGCAATCTGACTTTAGCAAAAGATGCACAACTTCTTGTTTTCTTGATTCTGACTGCGATCCGGAAACAGCAGAGTCGCCAACGGGATTCTCAACCTCATAGTACTTACCAGCAGTAGATGGGGCGCGCTGAACTTCAAGCTCGCCACACACAGGAAAGGTCACAATCACCTCTTGTTTGGCATAAACTGCTAGCTCTTCTATGGTCGTATAGCTATCAGCAAGGTTAAAATCCCAAATACCTACAACAGCATCATTTGTTGCATAATTACGCGTTTGTCCACACCCCTCATAATAGTCTACATGGTCTGTGTTGGTTATACGTTTGTATACCCATGTATGCATTTTTTCCAGCCATTCATCAGCAATCTCATCATCCTCCTGATCCCATCTTTGCGCGAAATGTGTTGCGTCTGGTCTAAGATCGCCAGTAAAGTACTCATACCAATAATCTCGGTTTCGTTTAGATAGCTCTGCATCGACACCGGGCGGATTTAAGCTACGTCCAGAACTACTAACGGTCATACTAGTATTTGCGTCAGTGTAACCAACACGTATATCTCCAATTCTGACTTTTCTAGAAACTGCAATGGTGACAATATCGTCTGGATCTACTGAACCTCTTATTTCAAAAGCAGGAAAATTATTCGTCCTTTCTAATAGGGTGCCGCTTCCAAAGTCAGTATGTCCGTCGATGCCATGAAGTATAGTCTCCGGCATAGCGTTTGTAGCGACGGACTTATCTTCAATAAAAAATCCTTGTCCGAATTTATATACCAATCTTATTATCTCGTCGGTGCACCCACTCTTACAGGATAGACAAGGACCCAGAAAGTCCAAGGGTCTTACGCCTGTATCTACAATCCGTTCTTCCATTGCTGAACCTCCTCTAGCTGAAATTTTAACTTTATATTAGAGCCTACAAAATATCCAGTAGCTGGTTTTTGATTATTTGTGTACTCAACTGTTTCAAAAACATCTTCAAGAAACTCTGTGTTTTCCTCAAAAAATCTTTTTATCTCAGTAAATTTAACGTCTCCGACACGATCAGCAAACGATAACCTAAACCCATCCTCTAAGGGGAAAAGCTTTTCGGGAAAACGCTTAGGTTCGGGCGGAGGGGAGTATCCAGATCCTTGTAGCTCTTCCTTATTTGCACGAGTATCAGTAAACCTTATAGGAGATACGCCGATAAATCCATCTGGCAGAACATGCGGTGGGTCATCTGCAAGTTCAATCTTAGCTTCTTCATTGCCGTCTAGTTCTATTAAGCTATAATATTTGGTATCTTCAATAAACTTCCACTCTATATTTTTACTAAGAGTTAGGTGTACCGGATTACCCTCATCAAAACCTATCGGGCCAGCAATTTCGTCTCCAAAATTATCAACATCTATATCGCCATTAACTATGTCTATTTGATTTACTTTATACTTGAACGGGTTGGCAAAATCTCCGCTTAAATATCTTAGTTGTAGATAGTACGCTCTTCCCGTGAGAGCATAATAGTATTTATCTTTTACTAACTCTACATCTTGAATTGAAACTCCGTCTTCAGTGTCTAAGTCTATAATATGTGGCTGCAGCAAAGCGTTCGTTTCGACTATCTTTGTAATTTCAGAAATGTCATCAGAACCTACTGGGTAATAAACCTTGTCCCCAACACTTGGTGTTAGTGTGTCAAAAAACGGCTGAGGGTTCTCCATGGCCTCTTTTGCATTGCGATTTCTTCTAAAACTGACAACGAGAACCTTGTCAACATATTCAATTTTCTCTTCATCATCTGCTGGGTTTGAGACGGTATACTTTCTAAACGTGCTTACAGTCCCGTCTTCGTCTTCAAAATCTCCGGGCCAGCCTTCTGGAGGGTCTTGTATAGGTATTGCTCCATCTAACTTGTCGTCTTTAGCGATCATACTTTGCGGATACAGTAAGTCACCAGCCTTAAACTTACTATCTGTATACTTAAAGTATGGAGTCCAGCGACCCTCGTAAGTGATATGGAAATCCGAAAGTGAATGACCGCCACCGCCCATTGTGTACGGGAATATAGCCTTACTCTTTCCATTTCTAGCAGAGCTACGAGACATATCATCTACAAAAATAAACGTATCCTCAGAAGCCGTTATTCTCTTTTCCCTAAGTTCTGCCGGTGGAATTTGACATGCCTCATCGTCAGGCTGAAGGTCTTTTTCGTCAGCATACTCTTTAAGTTTAGGCCATCTATTATCTTTGAGCCAACATACACTAGCAATTTTTTTTATGTTTTCTTCCGGAGTGCTCGTTTTCCCGTCTTCATATCCAAAAACTATGTCATCAGCTGTAGGATTTGTATTTCTAGGATTACCTATCCAATATCTAGAAAGTTCATCAGGTGTAACATCCCTCCCAATAGAGTTTTCATCTGGAAATGGGTTAAACACTATGAAGTCTCTAGATGTAACCTGTATCTTATTAAAAATTTCTGGACTAGCATGAAACCAAGTTAATTCCTTATCTCCCTTTGCCTCATCTTTATTTTCTAGTTCATCTCTGCCATTGCCGTGTCCATCTTTAATTGTATATTTTTCATCATCATCGACACTTTTATAGTCTCCATTGCCCTCGTTAAAATAATGCGCGAAACCTCCGGTAGGAGCTCCAAAAGTTCCAAGGCCATCGCTGAAGGCGATATTCTCATACTGAACATTCCCAATAGCAAAGAAAGGGTAAGTAAGGCAATAGCCCACTCTAGCATAATCTAAAAGCGCTTGTCTAGCTACAAAATTAACCTTCTGGCCATAGAAGTAATTAGTCAGGGGTAGATAAATTCTATGTATGGTTGGAAAATATGAAGTGTCCATAGGGGCACCATTACCAAAGAGATTAAACTCAGTCTTATAAACTATAGTATTCAACTCATTAAATATTTCTTCGCCATTATAGAAAATTTGTGTAGTCCACTCTACCACAAAATCTTTTATTTCAATTTGATAATTTAACGGCTGAATATCGTTCATGTAGGCGTAAAACTGAGTGTATGGAACGCCCGGTTTTTGCCACCTATTATTGGGATCACCTCCTTCAATATAATTCCACTTCTTATCAATCTCAGTCTTTATAGACATAGTTACTTGCTCCAGATCGCCATCTTCATCGAATGAAGAAACATAACGATACCTTTGGAGTGCGGATTGTTCCATGTCGGGATCAGGTACATATTGTCCTGATGTTAATATTTCATCCATATGGACATATGAATCGTCATCATCTTTTTTTAGGCTGGCAACGTTAAGAATGTCAGCTTTAACTCCGTTTATATATCTTTTATACGAAGTGTTTTTAGACAAGCGCCTAACAATCCTTATATTCGTGCCTTCGGGATCTCCTAGTATAGCGTCCCAAGTTTTGGGTATATGAAAACCGACATCTTCATCGACCATAAACTGATTGTTGAGATAATCTGAAAAATCCCTCCACTCTGGATAATGCCTTAAATAACTTGTATCCTCGGGTACTGCGGGCTCCTGATCAGGATCATAGAACACTGCCCCCCAGAACCAACTACATAGGTCTGATCGATACTCGCCTCGATCTGGTTTGGTAATTTCGTAACGTATTTCTTCCAGATCCAACATCCCAGCCCACTGATTGTTGTCTACTAAATGCTTTACATAATCTGACCTAGACAAGAATTCTCCGCCAACCTTGTAGGACACTTTGTAGTCATCTTTTGTGCACGATATTTTTTTTTCGATAACGCTGGGCGCGCAGCAGCAAGATCCGTTTCCATGTCTGCCTGACATAATATATTAGAACCCCCTTTCCTCCGCACTAATATTATCACAGCTAACCCAAACAGGTCTCCATTCATAATTGACGCGGACTAGCATTACATAAATATCGTATCCGTTTTCTTCTGCAGTTTCTACTGATGCGCTTAGCGAAGGGTCTCTGTTTGTAATAATAACTTCTTCCTCTAGATTTTTCCACTCATAAAGACCTCTTCCTAATTCAGCGTCTTGTGCAGCATCATTTCTATTGTTTATGAACGCAGTCTTGGTTTCTTGATCTCGCCACTTTTCTCCATTGTCTGCATTATTTTTCCTTCCGGGAACTGGCAAGTTATTAGCATCTCCAGCTTTTAGAGATTCGTCTGGATTATCATCTTGATCCACATCCACGTCTGGGTTCCAAACAGCAATAGCCTGCGCCTGAGCGACCAGATTATTTTCATCTGCAATTCTTTTGTTAACCACTTGGTCGTTGCGAACGCGCCGTCTAATTACAGCTCTGCCCTCTGTGTTAGGTTTGTCTACAGATTCAGCGAAGCCAATGCTAGTTTTTAATACGCCCTCAACAAAAGACAATCCTCCAGCCCAAACCTGTCTTTCATCATCCCACATCAAGTCTACTGGCCCAGTTTTCCAAGAGCCTCTATGCTGCGCTGGATCTACTGGATCAAAGAAACCATCTAAATTTCCGGGGACTGGCATGCCAGCGAGGTCATAACCCCAACCAGACAAAAGAAGTGGCCCTCTTAACCCATAAGTTCTAACGTCAGCTGTATTATCATTTAATAATGTGCCGCCTTCTGTGGAAAGGTCGAGATGGTTATCCTTGCTTCCATCTGTCAGCCAATCATAATTATTTCTATTAACAGCAACAAAGTCTACAAAGGTGGGCAGGAAATAGGGATCAAGTGAGTAGGCGGTAGGTCTTACATCAACATGAGTTCTTTCATGCTCGGAAGCGTTTCCAAAAAGCGTCGCCTTGCCGAATGTGTCGGAAGTACCTACAATATTAACATTTTCCTGAGCTTTCCTAACATAGGGCAATATTTCTCTTTTAGCCTCAACCTCCGCTAGTTGATTATTAAAGTTTTTGATCGCCTCCTCTGCTCCAGCGATATCTGCTTCGTCTCCATTGTTAGCCCTAAGAGCTCTAAGTCTCCTTTCTTCAGGGAATAAGCCTCTCTTCACATCCACCGCCTCTAAGTCAATAGCATTATCTGCTAGATTCGGTCTGCGTCTAATTCCAATCGGAGTAAATATCTGCTCATCAGTACAACCAAAGGCAGTATCATAAGCCCTCTGTCCGGTCTCCATGGGAGCGCCATAAGCAAACTGTAAAGTTGTGGCATTGTTATTTGACATCACAAACTGAGACTTGCCGAATTGGTTGCCGGCAGCACTAAGCTTCGGAACTTTCGGTATAATTGTTCCAGTCTTCCATATAGTATCGCCCTCATTCATTGTTGGTATCTGAGGCTCTCTAGCACCAAACATAGGAGCGTTTACCTGCGGCGAGGAACCCGTCAAGCTTTTAGCCGAACCTGCACCACCACCGCCGGTCTTTAAGCGTTTAATTTTCTCTTTATTTATACGCGCAATTCTATCCACATTATATTTGGCTATCTTGCCAAAATTTCTCGTCCATGTAGAGAATTGGTATCTTGTAGTTAAGCCGCCAGTCCCGACACTAACATCCATCGAAGTGACATATGGGCCATTGGTGTTAAACCTTTCCGCTATATTATATTGAGGAAACTCAGCAAGCTCCACACTGCCAGATTCAGTAGCATAAGGGTCTGCTAGCGCAACTTCCGTCAAAGCAAAAGCTGCTTTATCCAACATAGAAAAAGAACCAAACACCTCTGGTCTCAGCTGACTATTCTGCTCGACTTCAGCTTTACCTTTTTTGCTGCTGTACTTATACCAAGGTCCCCATGTGTATCGGGTGCTCTTTTGAGGTAAAGATATTTTGAAGGGTCTAGATGCCTTTGGCATAAACTTGAGCCTGTTCATGAGGTTACTGGGGCCGCACGCACCGTGCATCCACAGCGTGTATGGGTCAAGCCCAGTGTCACTATCCGATGGCGTATGAAGCCAATTCCTGATCCAAGAAGGCCCCCTCGCACGACCTTGTTGCGTTGCAAAGAAATGGGCCATAGCACCCATAGGCATACCCCTTAGTACTGCATATTTATCCCATTCGCTAACAAAAGGACAAGTGACATGAACCATAGCGCTAATGTCATCATAAGGATTATTGTTTTGTTGGTAGCCCGGATTGTTCCGCCAGTAGATTTTGTTTTCTACCTCTACATTTAAAGCTCCATTAATTGTGCTAATCCCGGCAACAGGAGCAGCTAAGTGATAGGGCACTATTCTTTCTATGGAACTAAAGTCTTTTATGAATCCTCCTGCTGTTCCTGTGTCAATAGCTGGAAAGTATGCAGCAACAGCTTTCAGAAGTCCTTCATCAGTATAAGCGTCTGGATCAGATACTCTAAAGTCAGGGTCCCATCCAGCATCAGCCATTTCCCAAGATGACTCAGTATCATAGTCATTCAAAAATCTAATGTTATTTTGAATTCCGCCCGGCTCAACTGGCAAAAGTACAAAGTAAGTCCTGCCATAATAGTTTGACGCTGTATTAAGAACATCATTAAATAGACTATCACTGCCCGAGCTATCGCCATCACTGAAATACTTTAAAATGCCTCCCTGTCCTCTACCGCCTCCCACGCTACGGGCTGTAAAGTTAGTCACCGCATCGTTGATATTGCGATGACGTGTCCCATTAAATCCTGCAGCCCAACCTTGACCATTGAAAACATTTTGAAATATTTCAGCATACTGCCAAGATTCTAAATCGTAGCCTGACATAAATTCATTAGTAATGGTACTATAGCCAAAATACTGACCCATATAGTGATAAAGCACCCAAGTTTGGTATCCAGACAATGCGGCTCTCAGTTCCATAACTGTAGCGCTATGAATCCTACCAGACCCCCTCAATACAGGCACATAGTCACCATCTCCAAAACCATTACCAGTAAGCCAATTACCATTTTGGTCTTTTCCATAGACTGGTATCAAATGCTCAAGTCCAGCTTCCCAGACTCTAGTAGCATTATCTCCTAACATTAATTTTTGGGTAACAACATCAGCGTACTCTTGTCCATTGTCACGAGAAATAAGAGTATTTCCTTTGGCTGCGTTATCTACAAGCTCTTGAACTACGCCGGGCTGAGGCTGCGCTCTTTTGTCTAAATACTTAAAACTAATTACTGGGCCTATGACATTATCGTCTGCGTCATACTGTGTAGGAACCGCTCCATTCTTCATAACATTCGCATACTGCGGATTGGCTACGATTCCGGGTCCATACCCAGTTAAAACCTGAGTCAGTACTGGATCAATTATGCAAACATAATCGTGAACAATAATCTCCATGCACTGGTTGACTAAATCATTTATATTTAATATTGGGCCTTTAATTCTAAAATCAGTCGGAAGTTTAGAGGCTAAATCTTTGAAATCTATCAGCATCTGAGTATCGCCAAAAGTGATTGGACTACCGATCAATTCCTCGTCATCACTATTCGTAAGCGTATCTACAGAAGGCCCATTAGGGTTGTCATAAGTATATTCACCAGCGGTTATTTCCTCTATCATATCTAAGAGTTTAGAGACGAGAAAACCCTGCTTGTTAGTGTCTGATTTGCCAAAATGTCCGCCAAAAGAATAGTTTTCTAGGACACCAAAAGGATTGAGAACATTATTGATTTGACTAGTAAACTTAGTGTTAAGGTGAGGTCTAAACCAATAGTTTTCATTGAAAACCGTTCCTTCAAATTCGCCAACAATAACCTGAACCCCTTCAAGTAATTTGGATGGCGATTCAAAGGTTACGTCATATTTTCTTCCACTAAGGGTTTCTGAATACTGCCACCTTTGGAATATACCCACAAATTCAAAGCCCTGAAAACTAAACTGACACACTGTTCCAACCGGCGGAAAACCAGCAGCAGTATCATAAATTATATTGCCTGAACTATCTCTAACGGGCTTATCTTCGTCATCTAGCCTTATAACCTGATGCTCAATGACAACAGGATCTTCAGTCATAACAGGAGTGTCAGTGACGGTAGTCGTTGTATTTCCGTTTGAGTCAAGATATAAAGGCAAGCCAGTAACGGGATCAACCGCCTGTGTTGCGTTTTGGGGGTCTTCAACTAGCGTCATCTGCATAGTGCTAGATTCAGCTCCATATCCTACATTTGAGGTGAAGCTTTCTACATAAGCTCCAAACATGTATATGGGCTCTGTAATTTGTGTTACAGGTGTTCCAATAGTCATTTGTTCTCCTAGCTATCTATTCCGGGACTAGACAATAGCGAGCTCTTTCTATGCGCGTTAGGTCTTCCAGACGATCTCCAATCATCTATCGTTTTCTGTCGGTCGGCAAAACCTTTGCTCGGAGAGAAAAAACCATGCTCGTAAGTTCTAGTGTTTGTATCTAAATTAAAATATGATTCCCAGTATTCTACTTCTGAAGACTCCTTTGATTCCTCATTAGGTGTTAAATGTCCTCCACCTAAACTTTTTTCCCACACAAAGCCTTCGTGTATAACTATCTGTCCTAGATGATTAATGGCAGAAATGCCAGAGTTTTTACCTGCTCTTATCTGCTCAAATGTATACTGTTTTGATCTTGCGCCCTCTTTAAGATGGACACTGCCCTTCATGAATTTAACTTTGCCTCCTTTACGAACTTCTGATATAGGGTCATAAATTCCCAATTCTGTTATGTCATAAAGCGGTGAAGGTTTTGATTCTGTTGATATTTTTTTTGGCATATTAATAAACCCATTCTATATTCAATGTGTAAGCTCCTGTAGCTGCGGTCCATTGCTCAGACTTTGATTGTTGATATCCGCCTGTAGGCTTATATCTGTTCGCTGCTGTTAGTGCTAATGTAGACGGTTTCTTTTCTCTGTTACACTTGTCCATAGTCCAGTCTACGCTAATACTACGTTTTCTCTCATTTGTAGTTCCCATGTCCTGAAATATAGGACCGCCAGCCCTACCTATTATACTTATTATAGCCACAGTTTGATTAGAATGGTCTTCATTATTGTCTGTTACAGTTATTTTTTCTGTAATAACTCCATTATCTTCATCAGCAGCTTCTTCAGATTGATCGTCCTTATCTGCAAAGGTGACAGAATAAGAAACTGAGCCAGTAACAAGATTCTTTGAAACTGTTCTGCTGTTTTCGGTGATTCTAAGAGTTTTAGGGCTTTCGTCTTCGTCTGGCGCGCACGCAGTTCCTTCTCCCGGAGCTGTGCTTTCTCCATCTGGGCCTCCATCTTGACCTGCAGTCTTAACTGTCTCGTAATGAGCGAGCGCCAAGGTATAAGCCTCGTTAAGGGCAGCACTCAGCATGCCTAGAGCATTGTCAACAGCATTTACAGTTAAACTCCCTATAGCATTGCTATCATATCCCTGTATGCTTCCAGAGACCGTTACGCTCGCTAAGCCTTCAGCGCCTATGTCTTCGCTTATTTCTAAGTCATGACTAGCTGCCCACTCTGATGCAGTCCAAGTTGTTGTATAGGTATATGAACCATCATTAGGCTCTGCACTCCCTGTTCTCTTTTTATTGAAAAACTGAAGAGTGCCAACATTAATACCTACAGCGCCATCAAGGGTTGTGCCAGCAGTAGAAAAAGCATCCCATTCATCTGACTTGTCTGCTATGTCAATATCAATATTTCTAGCTGGGCTCTCACTTAATCTAGCATCACACCATTCTTTGGCAAACGTGTGTCCGGATTTTTGCCAGCCATTTTCATTATACTGATTTACTGCTTTTGCTGACAGGGTTTGAGTAATCGTCCAGACTTTATAAACACTGTTGTCTGAACCTACTCCCGGCAATCTGCTATATTCTCCAGACTCTTCAATACTCCAAGACTCGCTGCCGGACTCAATATACCTAGCACTTCCCTTTTTGCCCCCATAACGTCCGGTAAACTCAGCAGAATAAGTTCCAGTGTTAATCCCCTGATCATCGGTCTCCCCTGCGGTCAACCCTGTTAATTCGGCATAGCCAGTAAACGCCTGAGTCCCATTTGGTGAAGTTATAAGTAGAGTACCATGAAAGTCTTCCATGTCTGCCACTGGCTGCCATCGAGTTTTCTGTTTCCCTATCAGGTTTGCTAATCTTGCGCCATCAGTAGTAATGTCGCCTTCTGCGACAAATAAACCATCAACACTAATATTATATATTACATCTAGAACGGTGCCATCTCCAGCCTTTACGACTTCTCCAACACTAATACTATAATTAAGGAACGGGTCATTCGTTCCACTCATTAGAGTTATAGTGCCATCTTTTGTTGTAAATGATGCTGAACCAGCCATTGTATACTCCTATTAATATCCAAAAGTAATCATATTTAAGTTACCACTTCCATCGCCTATTCCAGATGGTATCACTAGTGTGGCGGTTTGTGACGCGATAGCTGCCCCAGATATATACACATTTGCGTTGCCCGAGTCCATGATATTCTTTATATACAGAGATGTGTCTGACTCAAGCTCAAAACCTCCCCCAACACCTCTTCTGTATACTAACAGATCTAAATTGCCAGACCCTAGAGAGTGTGACATGAGCGATAAACTCATATCTGAGGACTCTATACCCCACCCCTTGTTGACATTTCTATCTTGCTCAGCTTGAGTGTTTTTCATAAACAGCGGCAATCCTGCCTCTGATGGCCCAGAAGCGGGATCAACCTGAAGACGCATAAATGTCGTCCCGCTAGCTTCTAACTTCTCTGGTCCTTCAAGTCTTAAAGGCGATACTCCTGAACTTGGACCAAAGTCGCCAGCTCCCATGTATAGCGAAACTCCCGTAACTGGATTTGCATTTACGTTTCCTGTCATTAAGAAATCTTGAGTTCCTGAAGCGTTGAACACATCTCGCTGACCAACCCTTAAACCAAAGGCTCCAGTTGTAACCATGCCTTCGACTGCGCCGCCAAGCGCATGGAGTGAGCTTTCCAGAGTAGAAGATCTATGGGCCGATATTGACAGGCTAGCATCAGTAGATATGCCGCTAGGTCCGAATGTTGTTAATGGAGAGATACCAGACGTTGGCTTCATGTCCGCATCCAAGAACAATGTAGGAGCTCCGAATATTGGCCCTCTCATATGAAGGGTAGGTGCTCCCGAAGCCGGCTCAGGAGTTTTCATGTATAGGCTCGTTATGTTTCCTGTTCCATAGGCGGCAAAGGTTATCCCTAAATCGCCCGAGGCAGCCCCAATAGGTTCGGTCACCAATGTAGTGGTCGCAGTGGAGTTTAGAGGGCCAGCAATGAATAGCGTGCCATTTATGTCTTTTAATTTGAACAAACTTATCTTCTGAACTTCTAGAGTCTTACCAGCGCCATAACTAACAACAAAGTCTCGGACAGCTAGTAAAGCTTCTGTACCTTTCATGTCAATAGATCTAGCAAGAACAACATCATGTGCAACAGAACTGATAGCTTCCTCTTGAGATATATAGCCCTGTATCTCAGAAGTTAATTCTGATGAATTAAACGAAATACTCTCATTGTATACTGCGTCATTAATTGATGAACTGCCGTTTGTAATCAGGCTTCTAGAAGATGAATTGACAAATGTTCCATATCTGCTGTCTGAGTTAGTATAAGAGTTTAGTAGTGATGGAACCCCAGCATCATTGACACTAAACTGATATACTGTATTAGATATAGGTTCACTAATGGCAAGAAGCGATGATCCCTGATTATAATCAATGTCATATCCAAATAACTTAGCATCATATGCACAGCTGTCCAGTCCGCCTATCGTAGAAGTTGTGTATCCTCCACTATAAACACTGTCAACATAAGACCAACCACTATCGTCTTTAAATATATGAACTGCTCCATCTGGAGAAGCTGCATTGATGCCAGACAAATTGTTGTTTGCTATGTATGGGTCTAACAGGGGCGATGCAACGAAGGCTAAATCCCCTACTATTTTTATCTTTGCTCCAAATGCCAGTTTTGTGCCTTCTGGTATATTATTTATATTAGAAACATAACCATTCATGTCAGATATACTGAATACAGAAATAGTCCTCTCTTCACTAGCGTAGTTATCGGATTCATATCTGGTGTACACTGATGCGAATTGAGCACTTTGCTTATCATAGTAAAGGTCTTCACCTTTCCACTCAATCGACGTTCCCATGAATTTATTTATTATTATATTGTTATTGTCTGAATTTTGCCAGCTATTAGACGTAAACGCGGCGACTATGCCCCATCTCTCTTCTGTAACTATCTCTGAAGAAAATCTAGGTGGCTTAACTAGGGTGCATTCTTTTATCTCGTTTATCCTAGTCTTTACCTCTTCAATAGATGTGTCCTCTAAGATAAATATCATATCTGATATAGAGGCGTCAACCGATACTCTGGCAGATACAGCAATCTTATTCTTATCTGAGACTTTGACATCTTTGAAGTATAAACTAACAGATTGATTTTCTGTTATTATACCTAGAGATCTTAGGTCTTTATTAAAGTGTGTATATGTTTGATGGAGTTCAACGGACTCTGAATCTAGTATATTAAATATGTCTAGTTTTGGCTGGCTAACTAAAACATTAGCATTTGCCCCAATAGCTAATAAGCTACCATTTGAATCTATAGATTCTCTAGATAATTCATTTTCATAGAAGTCAAAGCTGCCTACTCCCGTGTACTCAGAAAGTCTGGCTCCGACGTTTGATATTCTTTTTATACCGTAATCATTAGTATTCCCTGCATCAAGAGCATTTCTGGAAATTGAGTTTGATTCAGTATAAGAAACCAAGCTTTCTGCTCTTGGGCTCTTGTCGAATAGTTTATCTGCGTATCTTATTTGTTTTTGATGTTCGTAGTTGTTGTCTAAGCTATTGGCAGAAGGTATTGCTGCTCCAGAGATATAGAGAGGCGGTATTTGTATCTCGTCACCCTCTTCTAGAACAGGTGGAGATTGGGGATCTTCAAAAGGAAGTCTGTGAGGCTGCATTAAGAATAACGTGGTTGATCCTTCGCTAGACTGTTCTCCAATATATAAGTTTGCGGTTGTTGAGGATAAATCATATCCTTTGTTGTATAAATCTAATCCACTATTAGTCGGGGCTGTATTTATATTTAATCCCAATATGCCTGAAGCTGGATCTGGAGAGCCTATAAATAAAGTTTCTTCGGCAGTGGTTGTAATTCTTCCCATTTGGATTGTCATATCTGAATTATCAACATGAGTCGAATTCATATACAGATTACCCTGCATACATGGGATAGAGTTATATGCCCCATGAACACCAGATACTGCTATGTTCATGTTTCCGCTAGATGGAGCAGATTGACCAATGCCAAGATTCATGACACCACTTACTGCAGCTGCCCCAGTGAATAAAGAAGTAGTATTACTAACGCCAGAACCTCCAGCAAACACAAGATCTGCGGTAGACGAAACAAAATCACCCAATGGGGTTGGCATAAATAGGCTAGTAGTACTACACTTGAAATCAAATGGTGATGGCAAAACAACACCCAAAAACTGTTTAGACTCAAGTGGGCCAATATACAAAGACGTATCACCTCTAGCTGGCGCTACACCGCTAATATGCATAGGCATTAACCCCGAAGCCGGAGCAGAACCAATTACATTACTTGTTAACTTTCCGGAGCTTTGTGGTAATGACAATATTGACAAGCTCAAAAACTCTGGATTTTGCATGTCATTCGCAATAAAGTCCGATACCGTTCTTGTCGCTGATCCATTGCCAGCTTTCAAAATTTGAATTGAACTGCTATGAGTCCCCGCATAAATTTCACCTGCATCGTCATAGAAAGCTGGAGTATTCGACCGCCCTAACCTTATAATCGAGTCTGTCTCGTCTGTATGGCTATCGTCTATTACTTTGCAGTCAAACTTCCTGACTTTAGCAATTTCAATGTCTCTGTAAGACACTTCAACAGATAAAACTTTTGCCTTGTTTATGAAACTATGGTCATTAATCTCAGGGGTATAAGCTTTGCTATATGGGATATAATTTAATGATTTTCTATCGTCTTCGGTTATATACTCACCATCTTCTTTCCAAGGGGTCCTCCAAAGATTATGGCTGACAAGACCTAATATTAAAGTAGATTCTGGTGTGACGGTTGAGTCAAAAGCTGGCTGGTTTTTATCGTCAAACGCAAATACATAACTTCCAACCTTAGAACCTTTTCCATCTGAGTTTCTTATTGTTCTGTTGGACGAAGAGTCTTTTATAAATGTGGAATCGTTTATAAACTCAAGAATATCATCTCTAGTAAATACATACTCTCCAATCCAGCCCTCGTTTTCAAGACTGCTTGATACATACTTTGCTCCACGGAACAACGAGCCAGAATCCTGAAGGCCGTCTTTATATAAAGGTGGGCTATCATTATCAGCATTAGTACTTGAGTTTGGGCCAAATGTTATTTTCGATGTGCTGATATTGCCCCCAACTTGATTTATCGTATTTCTTGGGTCATCAGTATATAGCACCAAAGAGGGAAACACGGCAGCTGGAGAATTAGTTCCTACTGTAGTCGAGTTAGTGTCAACAGCAACCTTTATTTTTAACCCTGTAATAATCCGCATTGAATTATTATCCTTGGGCAATGTTTCTATATTGTAGAAAGCACAAAATCCCGAATGCTGATCGTTGATATCGAATATGTTTGCTGGGTAGTTTATGCCAGTGTCTCCCGAATACCGATACATGCTGTTAAGATCAAAGGAATTCTTGGGATTAAAGGTTTCTAAAAATGAAAAATATGGAACAGACTCTGATGTCCTTGCTTGTTCAAGATAAGTAGGTAGGATAGAGCGTCCGGAGTCGGAAAATATAGCAGTTTGGTGTGGTGTCATTAACACTATTTTTCCATTTAATATGTCATACATATTAGACATAAAATAAGGAATTGTGGTGCTTTTGTGTGTGCCGCCAGAAAAAGTTATTGCCCCTTCTTTAAATCCATCAAGGGTTCGATTGGTGGAATCAACAACTGCTGGAGTTATCTTTTGTAAAAACCTTGAGACGCCGTTAGGTTTTACCTCGTATACATAAAGACGATGAGCCAAGGTAGGAGTATCACCTATTGAAGCATAGCCAAACTCGTTAGTATAAGAAGGCGCATTAGCAATGAGGAGTCCCTCATCGTACCTAAATGAATAACCAAATGACTGCTTTAGAAGTTCGTCGCCCTGAAGATGTTTGCTCGCTATTGACTCCTGATCATTAAGATTTTGAAGCTGCTTATCAATACTATACGCTGTAGCTGGGGCCTCCAAGCTCTTAGTTCCATATATAGGACATTTTATCATGTCTGACTGTGGATGAATAGTCCCTACTGTAAACTTTGTTGTGATAGACTGCGTACGTGTTGTTCCGCGCTCATCTCCCAATATAAACCAGTCGGCATTGCCCTGCCCTATATCAGTTGATGGCAAAGTAATCTTTTCATGAAGGGTCCAAGTTCTAATTTCACTATCTTCATTGTAGTCACTGGGACGATATGTATAATATACCCAACCTTCTATAGCGTATTTATACGTTGGGTAGCTGTTTTTGGATTCAGGCTCCCCAAAGTGATACTCGTCCGTCATTAGTTTTTCCTCATCGGAGAAGTGATGATAGTCATCAACATTTTCCCCGATAGCAGGAGTATTAAATCGTGACAACTGAGATAACGGATTTATTGGTGTGCCGCCCCTAAATCTACGTAAGTCTATCTTTGTTCTATGAGCAGTAACTGGAGGTTTTGTGTTTTTATAATAAAGATCTATCTTTTCACCCTGATTAAAGACCTTGATGTTACCTTCATCAGTTCCCACCAAAAGCATATTATCTTTAAATATCATAGCGGGAGGATTACCATACCAGTCGGTATAATCTTCATCGACATTCATGAAAGCTCTTGTAGCAATAGTCTCATTTGCTTTGATGTAATGATCTAATTCTTGAGGATTTCCTCCAGTATTAGGGTTGCATATAAATATAGACCCCTTTGCAAAACGAGAACCCAATTCATTATCGTCAGAACAAAAGTCTCGTATAAAATCGTTCGACTTAGTATGCCTATCTATAAAAGCCTGCGTAAAAGGGTCTTCGTAATCTTTTTTCTTTTTGTATGCATTAAGTGTAGTCTGCAAATACTGCAGCTGTCTATCCACAGAAATACTAATTGAGGCAGAATATGGAAAGGTTGTATTTGAAATAGCAATAATAGGCTTTTCACCATTGGTCACATCATCAACCTTCATGCACAAATTAAATCCGAAACCATCAGAAAATTTATAGCCATTAGTCATCCACCTAGCTTTTACTGTAGATGTTATTGGATATAGAGTATCCTTGTCTATGCCTTCAAGTTCTTCCCTATACTGACTGATTGAAGCGTTTCTGCCGTCACTATAAACTCCATTATTGTACCTATAATAAGGGAAAACTTTTTTGATGAAGAAGTCATCTGTTTGACGTTGATCAGAGCCTGACTGTTTAAAAGACGATTTTCTATTACCCAAGAAGGTGGGGGTCATGCCTTTTACTACTGGTGTGGTATCCATAAAAACCATACCGCTTGTATGTCCTGCCTTGTCACCTACGATTCTATAATTTTGCACATTTGGAAATTTTCTCTCTTCATTGTCAAAGTTAGAAATAGTCCGTTTGCCCCGGTTTTTATAAACTATATCTGACACCAAGCCACCAGAAGATTTTTCTAATAGATGCTTGCTATCTCTTGCAGTAAATAAATCTCCTATATCTCCTTCTGAGATAAAATTGGATATCATCGCCCTGTGCCAATACAAGTTTCTGTAGTCTGTAAATTCAGAAAACTCAACTCCACCATCTAGAAAGGGTGGAGCTTTTATATATGGATTATACGTAGAAGCGTTTATTTCCTCTGCCTCGTTAATCGTGTGTATGCTGCCATCCGAAATATCTATTTTATAAAGCCAAACCCTACCATATGGCTCGTGCTTGGGGAATTTCATTTTATGTCCCCATTCAGGAATCCTAAGATGCTCTGAAGACTCATTTGAAGAAATTGGATCAAACTGTGATTTGTGATATTCTTGATCGTAATTTATGCCATACTCGGAAGAATAGGTATTTCCCATCTCTCCAACCGCAAGCCAATAATAGTCTGTGCCGGGTTGTTTGATGATGTCTAAAGACTGCCCAAACCGATATGCTTCGGGCAACAATTCTAAAGCGTCATAATTATCGTAGTCTCCTGTCGTTTTTTTGGGGGTCTCTCCAGCGATAATATACGAACCTTTGTCAGTATCCCCAGATCCATTGAGGCCGTTGGGGGAAAATAGAGTTGTCTTATATCTCCATGCCCCATTTGACTGCTGAGTACCTTCGTGGTATGCCCAAGAAATTGAAGTTAAATCCCGCAAACCAGAAGTCGTTGTTGGTTGTGAAAAGTCCTTATCGTCATACAAAAGGTATTCTGTGTCAACAGCGGTTCTCTTTACATACTTGACTCCATTAATTGGATGGATTGTATCTTTACCAACATCACCAAGAGCCGAAACTATCTTAATTTTATCGCCATTACACAACAACTTTGTATCGTGTGTACCGTCTCCAGAAGGTCCAGTGATGGTTATTTTATTTCCATCTACTGCAGTAATACCGCCTTTTCTTCTTTCATAGACATCAACTCTACCGCATCTATTTACAACACCCTTCTTGTAAAAGAAAGAACCGTCTTTAATTTTATCTGAAATATCTACCAGCATCTGGTATTTTTCAGGAACCTGAGTGGTTCCTTCTCTCATGATATACTTTATTGTCGTGCCGCTGCGACCGTTGTAAAGAGCGTGTAATTGCTGCTTTGTTATTTTGTCCTTATTTTCGCTTGGTAAAGGATAAGCGAATCCGGTTTTATATTTAGGATTATTATAAATAGCTTCGTTATATGTCCATCTACCATCAATAGGGGCTTGTGCATTTATGTGATAAACAAACGGTCTAGCGAAAGACCAACTAAGGCCACCAAAGTCTTCCATTACAGCCCTATTAATGTCTCCATCAAAAGAAATCTCTTTTTCTCCGAGGAGCCAGTTGTCTTCATCGGGAGTGTCAGGTAATAAGTCCGCAAGCTCACTGAGGTCAATTCTGAATCTATAACCAATGTTTTTACCTGCGTTGCTTGGGCTTGACTCAATATCATGCCGATTTGAAACGGAAGCATCAGGGTCAAGTTGCCTACCCAAGAGTTGAGTAGGGCTTGTTGCTAGTGTGCCAATCTGTGGAAAAAATATTGCTGTAGTGAGCTCAGCGTCGCTTACAGAAAAGTCATGAAAAGATTCAACGCTCGTGTCTATTACTAGGTAAGCCTCTGTAATGGCTTCATTAGCAAGATAGACTTCTTGGGAATGATTGCGGTATGAGACGAGAGCAATATCATCGAGTATTTTAATATCGCTAGGGTTCATAGCGTCTTTTTTGCGATCTACTATCACCTGAGTGTAGTCTATGTTGTTTGGGTTGCTCTGGCCCTCCGGATACTTTGGTCCCCAGAGACCATAAATAGATTCTGTTCCAGATAGATAAGGGCTATACCCAAAAGCATTTACATTTGGTGTTTGATTAAGAGTTGTTGCGCGATCATTGAAGTTCGTGAACTGATTAATTCCTCCGGGAGCTTGCATGAAAAGATCAGACGCAGCGTTCCTTTGAAATGTACCATCAGTCCCCGTCTGGTCATTCTGTATATGTAATGATTTCTTTGTGTTGAATTCTCTCATACTCGCCTATGTTCTTCTATCTTGTCTGTCTCGGAAGTTCTGGAACATTTGTTTTAGTTTTCCTGTAGACTGCTGTGCTACCTGATCTGCTATTGTATTCACAATACTGTTAATAGCTTCTTGCGAGAAGCCGGGTATAGACAACTGTCCGTTAACTGTAATATTGTGATTAATTGATATATTGCTCATCTGTGCTATTGTAGAACTGAGCAGCTCAGAAAGCGCACTAAATCCATTAAAAGCAGCAGTAAATCCATCAAAAGCTGTTGCGATGCTAGAGCTAAGTGTATTAATTGAATTGCTTAAGGCGCTGAAGTCAAGACCGCCCGAACCAGATGCTAGGTCTCCATTTGTTAAGTATTGTACTCCCCCGCCATGCTTCATTCCGGGAGCGCCTTTATGACCTTTATTGATAGATCTCATAAACCCTACACCGTATTTGTCTACAGCAGATTTGCTCATCACAAACTCGCCCGGAGTCAACATAGCTGGCACTGTATCAGTCCCCTTAGCCATACCACCCTTGGCGAAGTAACTAGCACCGAATGAACCAAAATCATTAGGCAAAGCTCCAGTAGCGTAGGTGTCTTGTATCATTTTTAGCACTTCATTCGGGTATCCAGTCTTCCATCCTGCAGCGACTCTTTCTCTTACAAATGCTCCCATTTGCTCAACAGGATTCCATGCTCCAGATTTAATCCTATCAACCAAAAAGGCTGCTGCCTGCTGCGCTAACCCACCACTAAAAGTGAAAGAGCCTAACTCGCCAAGTGCCATACCAGCGCGCCTAACTGCACCATCAAATCCCGGAAGCTTTCTCTGTTGAGCATACCTACTCCATAGCGCTGCAAACATAGGACCTGTAGCATTAGCTAAAGACATCGTGTCGGAGCCTGCAACAGGAATCGCGCCGGGAGCTCCGATCGCGCCACCGGGATTTGCTACAACATCTGTAAACAAGAATGGTCCCGACATGCCAAATCTTGGAAGCCCAGCAAAATACCCACCAAAGTCAAGGTTTTTTACATCTGAATCCCTAGTCAGCGAAAAGGCGTAAAAGTATCCATCTGACCGACTTGCGTCTTTAGCGTATAAACCATTTTCGTTATTTCCAACGCCGGTATATTTATACGTGCCATGATTAGGATCAAATCCACTTGCAAAAGGAAGTCGATTCCAAACACCTCTTCCATGTTCGTTAATATTCATCATATATGATTTAACTATATCAGCACCAAAAAGTGGTGTGTTGCCTTTGGAAAATTGGCCTATCCATTTGGCTGCGATTGCGGGGTCTTCTTTTTCCATGTCGTTTGTAGTCCAGAACATTGGATCTATTACTGGACCTCCCTCAGCAAACATCTGGGGAACTGCTCCGCTATTTATTGCGCTCATGAATGATTTACCGTATTTGCCTACGGCAGATTTTTTCATAACAAATTCGCCGGGAGTTAGCATCGCTGGAACAGTATCTTTATTACCAGCGCCCGGAACAGAACCACCAGTAGCAAACTTAAATCCTCCACCTAGAACTCCGTTAGCATTTAGGCTATTCATCAAAGCGTCCATTCTTATATCGAAGCGTTGAGCTAATCCAAATGTCACTCCCTGATGCTGAACCCAAGCGTTGTTAATCCACCCTATAATCTGATTCAATACACCTTGTGCTGCAACTAGAGCGATGGACAAAGCTTGCATGTCACCTACTAACTGATTTCCTATTGGGGTCATTACCTCAAGATCTGCTTCTAGTGAAGCTGCTTCACCGCTGGTAAGCATGCTAGAGGCCATATTACCTATGTCGTCATTGTTATCTTGAATAACAACAGAATTAGCTTGTGCTTGCTGAAGTATCGCTTTGACTGTTGATTGGTCCGCCAACAGTTCGTTGTTGGCTGTATTTGCCTGAATATTCGATGTATTATCTGTAATATGTGTCAGAGATTTTTCTACGCCCTTTATATCCGCTGAATTTAATTTTACTGTATTAAGAATTTTATCTAATCTCATATCACGAGCAGGGCCGAACTGAGATACTGCACGACCTCCAGTAGAGAAGTAAGGCCCTGTGTTGCCGAGCCCTCCACCGTTAATACTAGCCATGAAGCCTAAGCCATATTTGTCTACGGCAGATTTCTGCATAACGAACTCGCCCGGTGTGAGCATTGCTGGAACCGTGTCTGTACCCTTGGGGCTCCAGTCAACACCGCCAATTGGACCACCCTTTGCTTTCATTTGAGGCTTGGGAGCTACACCAAAGCCCATGTCAGGAAGCGCGAATGGTTGATTTGCTCCGGCGGCATTTTGAGGCGGCAACCCTACTTTTAGCCATTGTGGTATCTGCCCGAGTTCCTTACTAAACCAATCACTCCAAGGTCGTGATGGGTTCGCTATGTCTGCATCTATGATGGCGTCGCGAGCACTGTTTTGCATTCTGGTTAGATGATCATCAATTGGTTTAAAACCAAAGAATAACCCTAACATGAATTCATCAAACCTTTCGCCAATATTCTCCCAAGTTGGATAGTGGTCAGTTGTCCATTCCTTCATTTGAGCTAATGCTTTTGCGTTCATCGTCAACAGGCCGGCTGCTCCTCCTGCAGGTATACCTGCGCCGGGCTTCAAAAGTTTACCCTTAAGACTCATTTGGCTAAATGACAAACTCCCATCAGCATTTGCTGCTGTTACATGACCTGACGCCCCCATTCCCAAAACAGTCTGCCCCAAAGCAGCAAAATATGGGAATAGACCATCAAAATGTTCCGCGTTTCTTTTTACGTCTGAAAGCCACCTTACGGTTCGGTTGTCTTCAATTCTAGGGTCGAATACACCCTCTTTTCCAAATAACTGATGATCTTGAGGTATTCGTGCTATGCCAATTAGAGGTGGCTCAGGAGATTCGCCCAGAACACGGAAAAGTGTTGATGCTTTCTGTTCTGGAGTACCGTATCCAATTTTAAAGTTTCTTCTTAAGGCCGCTACTACACCTGCTTCTTGGGCTGCATCTCCAGCTGCTTCGTCCGCTGCAGCTTGTTCCGCTTCATTTTTGATGGCCCCTAGATTGTCCCCGCCTAATTTAAACTTAGCATTTCCCCTCCCGAAAACGTTAATTTCAATAGCATCAAGCAAATTCGCCACGGCCTCAGCATCTCCTCCTCTTAATGCATTAGCAAGTGCTACAAACTGACCTTTAGTATCGTTTACGATTTTCTGCCCGGATGCGTTCTTAGCAATTAGATCTCTTGAGAAGTCTTTTCCCAAAACAGAACTGCCTTTCCAAGGTATATATCCCAATGCGCCAAAGAAGGACTCATTAATTTTTTCGACCAGATCACCTACTGGTCCAACTCTCCACTCACTTTTGAGGCTGGAATACGGGTACTTCAGGGTCTTATCTATTGCGTCTCTTGAAGTGACACCCGGACCGACTGACCATTTAGACCATGAAGAGTTAGTAATAAGATCTGCCATCTTTTCAACCGTTCCATCCAGCTTCAGTGGGAAGAACTTAGGGTCTTTAAAAAATTCTGTTATGTTATCAGCGAATGCTTTATTATCATACATGTTGGATTTGACATATTTTCCCCAGTTGCCGTAACTGCGATCCATTAGCCCAGACGCTGCCTTTTTAAAGTTTTTAGTCATTTCTTTGACATTTACCAAACCTTTTGCTGATGAGAGCATTGGACCATACCAAAGCGCATCAGCCTCTTTCCACATTGTATCAATCTCATCAACAAAATTAAAGGATTGCTGGGTTGGACTTTTATAAAAACCATAAGCGTTGTTCATATCCGGATACAACATATTATATGCAGATTGTGGCGTATAGAAAGGTTGACCATTTATTATAGTTCCGGGAGGCCATATGGCACCAGTTGTAGTCATCTTTTCCAGATTCATTATACCTGTTTTCATAGCCGGTATGTTAGCAAAGAATTCAGATTTATTTGGTATTTCCCCGAGATTGAACTCATCAATGTCAGCCTGTCTCTTGACTATAGCACGAAGTGCATTAGCAAACTTTGTGTCAAACAAAGCCACATCAGTACCGGGATCTTGATTAGCAAAAATCCATGCCAGATCTGTTGTAAGCCCTTCCCCTTGAGCGTAATCATAGATAAGAGCACCTTTCTCTGGAGCACCAATTGCCGATTTGCCTTTATAGCTAGAATCGTAAAAGAATCTGATATAGTTAACCAGATCCGTTAAGTGCTTTGGATCTTTAACGGATGAGACGCCGGGAAATGTTGTCATCCACTTAACAGAATTGACAGCTCCTGCATACCCATTTTTATTGTTTGGCGGATTCTTTAAAAGATCATGCACATTATAATAATCGTAAACCGCCTGCAGATGATACTTCCACTTGTCAACATCCCATCCTTTTCTCTGAAGAGCACCATCCTTAGATATAGAAAACGGACTTTTGACGATGCTACCGGGTCTATAGTTATTCCATGCCGGAAATTTTTCACCTAACTGACTTCCCGTATCATATTTTATATATCCAGCCATTCCGCCTCCGCCCATCTCTCCGGGAAGCCAATCGCCAGCATCTTCAACTTTAATGCTTGATCCTGCGTTTAAAAGACTTTTGTGATTTTCCTTTAAAGCTTCCTTAAGAGCTATACCGTCATCGCTAAAAGACTTAGATAGCTTATCGACGGCTCCGCTATTGTTGGGAGATGTCACAACTCCACCTTTAGCCAAGTATGTAGTTTTTCCACTATTTATAGATTTTAGCAACCCCATATTTTGAGATGTTGCTTTTTTATTAACAACAAACTCTCCCGGCGTCAACATAGCAGGAACAGTGTCTGTGCCTTTAGCTTTAAATGCTGTGTTACTTATGCTCTGACCTTCTGCGGCATAAATAATACCCCCTTGAGCTCTTCTTTGTGGAGGTCTTCCCCCTCCTGCAGCATCGCCGCCAGCATCTCCCGCTGCTATCTGAGCGTCTTCTAGTGTGGCAACCAAATCACCAATTGCGGCTATAAGATCCTGCATCTGCTGGAATTCTGCCTGTTGAAGCGCTGTAGCAGCAGCTTGTTCTTCCGCATTAATTGCTCTTAAATCGTTTATAAGCTTGTCTTCTTTTGTAGTAGACTCAAAAATCTTTTTCAATTCTTGTGGATTTAATCCGAAACCACGAGCTCTAATAGCCAATGCGTTTGCCATCTGAGCTTGTAATCTTTTGGATATATCTCCGCCAGTCATTCCCGGACGGAGTTCTATATCTTTAAGTCTATCAAGCAGTCCACCAACAGCACCTCTCATTTGATCTGGAATCGCATTGAGATTACCGGTAGCTAAAACTCTTTGCAATGCAACAAAAGTTTTATCCATTTCTAATCTTGATTCATTACTGGCAAAAGTGAACTCTTTGATGAGACCTTGAATCGTCTCTCTATTACCTCGCTCTTTTTCGATCTCTCCCATTACGGCGGCAGCTAACTCAGCTTGATTCGCTAAATCAGCCAACCCTTCCTTGAGAAGCTTCGTCTCGTTGTTCAATTTTTTCTGCTCGTTTTGAAGTTTAATTACTTCTTCGGCCTGACCTCTGTCCGCTTTAATTTTTATTTGGGCGGCTACTTCTTGTTGGCGCTGTCTCTTTCTTTCTAGCTGTATATTTATTGCCTCAACTCCGCCTCCAACTAGACCTGCTCCTGCCAAAGGTGCATTTCTTCTCTGCTCTGCTGCTGCACCAACTTCCCCAACTGTTAGTTGTCTACCTTGGGCCTTGGCTAGCCTTTCCGCTCCTTTGATTTGCACATCAACCATTTTGGTGAAAGCTTTAGCGACCGAATTCTCAGCCTTGATCACAGCGTCACCAAACTTGAAGAGCGCGCCAAGATATGCATTTTGAGCTTTAGCCAAGTCCTGAAGAACCTTAATTTGTTCTTCATTAGCTTCATTCAGTATCGAAGTTATTTCTTGTATTTCATCTGGAGTCAAGCCATCTTCAAACATGGCTAGTATTTCGTTTCTTATGTCTGCATCAAGACCACTCAGATCTATACCTTGATCCCTGAAAAATTCATCAACTTTAAGTTCAGATGCAGTCTCGCTTAGACTACCACCAAATTCCCTTAAGCCTTCTTCTGTTAGAACTTTTCTAATCCTTTCAGTCTCTTTCATTTGTTCGAGCAGTTTTTGAGTCTCTCCTTCTATACCAAATTGCTCAGCCGTCTGCATGGCTGCCTGCTCTGCCTCTGGAGTGATAGTTCCACTGGTTAGTGTCCCTATCAGTTTATCATTTTGGGTTCTGTATTGTTTTACGCTTCCTGTGAGAGCGCCAAATTCCATCATTACACTATCCATAGTGCCGCTGAAGTTTAGTAGCTCTACAGCAAATACGTCTATCGCTGCGGCAGCCTGAGCAGAAGCTCTAGCCATAGCTATGTCTGCTCGTAGCTTTTGTTCAGCAGTTTCCCTAGCTTTTTGCTCGGCTTCAAGTCTTTCTTTGTCGGCTTTCTTTTGGGCCTCCATTGCCTTTTCTGCGTTTGAATTTGCCTCCTGCTGTATTAAAGTCGATTCTAGAGTAGCTATCTGCCTTCTCTGCTCGACAGTCATATTCTCTTCTAATACGCCTACAAGCCCTAACCTTGCTTTGGCCTCTTGTTTCATTTGACCAGTCATTAACATCTGTACGCTAAATGCTTGCCTAATAGCGTTTCCAAGGTTCTGATAACCTTTCTGTACATCCTTATTGGCCAAGACCTCTTCAATACTCTTGCCGCTTTTGGATAGCTCGTCAATAGTGCCTCTAATACCACTCCTGAGTTTCTCGGCCTGCTCAAATAAAGTCTGTGCCATCTCTTTCATGGCGTCAACACCTTTTTCTCTTATTTCAGTGAAAATTTCTGAAGCATCCATATCTGCTCGCACATCCGAGGTAGCCCCTGATTCAAGCATCATGAACGCTTGCATGGCGCCGGCTGCTCCGGTAGCTTTAGTTGAAAATTCTTCAAATGCAGTGTTCTGTCTTTTTAGCAGCTCTATACCGTCTAACTGTTCAAGCTCCATCATCTTCTGAGCATTTGATAGGTTCCCCACGGCTGCAGCTGATTCATACAAAGCGGTCGCAAGGAGCGTCCCTCCATTGAGTATTCCTTCTTCGGCAGTAGCAAAAGACTCTCCAATCTTATAGCCCGCCGCCGCTACTGCAACCGCTGCTACAGTTCCCGCCGCCGCCAGACCTACAAGCGCAGGTATAGCTAAACTCAAACCTCCAGTAAACGGAACAAGTACTACGGCAAGAGCTGTAACGGCTGCACCGATGGCGGCGCCCCACAGTCCTCCGGACGCAGCTGCTTCAGCTTGTAAAGCGCTTCTTACCCTCTGTTGACTTTGCGCTAAATTCTCGGCTGCCGCACCTCCTTCTTTGAGAGAGCTAATCGTATCGTGAAATCCTTTGGCCATATCTTCTGCCGCAGCTTTGGCATTCATAAACATAAGAACAGCGACAGTTATTCCTATGGTAAGTATAGCCGCAGCACCCCCAACCCTAAGCATTGCAGCAGTAGCTAGATTGGAAGCTTGAGTCTCATAGTGTTTAGCTGCAGTATTAAGGCCGGATGCCTTCATTTCCTGAGCCTTAGCAAGTGCGTTTTGATAAGTTGTATTCTTTTCTAAAAGTTTAGCGACAACGCTTTCAGTCGCTGACGCGGCAACCATACCAAACATCGTGACAAGCATAGTACCTGTCATAATCATTTCATTTAATTGGTCATCGAACAAACCTAATTGCTGCGTCACCATCGGAAGCATCATTCCCAACATCATCATGTTGTTCATAGCCGCCATGCCTCCTCCGCCACCTCCTCCGGCGGCGACTGCTACTCCACCACCACCTCTTGGTGCTCCTGTTGTTGAGGCTGCTGCTCCGGCTTTGTTTATATTGGCAATAGCTGCAGTTATAGCAGCTTCCAATTTTTCAAAGAATTGATCTGTATCGGCAGAAGCCATGCTAACCTGAGTGACAGATATCGCGCCACTATTTAGACCTTTAGTCATATCCAAGATGGCGTCATTAAGGCCACTGAGTAGATAATAAGTTCCACCTAGTCGATTAGCAATATTTAGCATTTGTTTTGATACGGTAGCTACGGGCGCAGCGAGCTTAGCAAACATATTACCCGCTCCGCCAATACCTGTAATAGCATTTGTCATGCCCTTAACAACATTTGTGGCTCCCGCCATTAGAGCGTTGGCGACGTTGATACTTACTTCAGCAAGAAGTTGACCAGACGCGTTTAGAGCATTACCCATAAGTATTGCTCCTGAACTCATTGGGTTCAGATCATCTAATCGAGCAATGACCGAGCCACCAAACGTATTAAGGTCAGTTGCTACGGCCTCAATGGGGGTTACTAGCGTGTCAAAAAGCGCAACTTTTTCTATCAGTTCTTTTCCAAAAGTATTTAGATGCTTTTCTACCTCTTTCATTGCTCTCTCTACGGCTTTACCGGGACCTGAGAATTGCGCTTTGAGAGTCTTATCTATAGTTGTAAGGCCTTTAGCAAAATCGGCCATAGAGGTTTTGACTACTGATACAGTAGAATCAATCTGTGCTTTGAAAGTGTCATCTATTGTTGACATCCCGGCAGCAAAGTTTTGCACACCTTCAGAAACTACTGTCCCCGCATTAGCTATAGAACCAGCTAGAGGTTGTATAGCTCCGATTAGTTTCTCGTCTATTGATTGCAGAACATTGATATCGTCAACGGCAGTAGATATAGTATTAGCAAGAGCATTAGCTGCGCCGTTTATCTTTTCGTCTATTCCTTGAAGGGCTGCGAAGTCATCGACAACTTGAGTTAGAGACTGGCCAATCGTATCTAATTTATATGATAGGGTTGTGGCGGATTTGGCTAGTGCCTCCATAGAGGTATTAACACCTGTGCCAATATTCATTCCCCCGCCAGCAGGAACTCCAGTGCCACTAGTTCCATTGGCGAAGAACTGGACTGGGCCACCTTTATTAAAATTGGCAACTCCTTGCTTGTTCATTCTATTTAGGTTGCCATAGCCTATCTGCTGAGCAGACTTTTTATTTATTACATACTCACCGGGAGTTAGCATTGCGGGTACAGTATCTACTTGACCGCCGGAGTTATACGCTCCTATTCTTCCGCCAAAGAACTTGCCTACTTGTGACAAACCTCTCGATAACGCAGCTTGAGTTGCAGACTGTTGTGCTGGACTATCGGGAGTTCCTTGTGTCCTTCTTATTTTGAGTCCAAAATTTGCCGCCGATTTATTTGATTCGCCTATGAGGGTATTTAGTATTTTTGTGGTCATAGATCCATCTTTGCCACTTATCTGATCTGTACCAAAAGTCTTTTTAAGCTCCAAAGCCTCTATGTTCTTCATTGACTTTGCATCAAAAAGTTTTTCAAGTTGTTTCTGATGGGTCTTGGGGTTGGGCATATCCCAGCCGCCTCTAGCTTCTGCTAGCGGAGCGCCTGACAGCATAGAGGTTACAGCCTCAAACATCAAACCAGAAATTGTATTTAGGTCTATAGACGCGAGAGCAGAATCCGCAGCTTTTGTCTCATCAAAAGTTAAATGCGGAGGAACATCAAACGAAAGCTCTTTACCAATAGACTTGGCCATGCTTTTAACTGATTTACGTAGGTGTCTTTGTATAAACTCAGGATCACCAGACTGTGCCATGCTTTCATTCGCTGGAGCATTTATGAACGGTACATTCATTACTATATGATCTTCGGGCCCAAGGGCGCCCATTCCAACAGCTTGAGCTGCTGGGGATTTTTCTAGTTTTTGCCCATACTTTTTGTAGATAGCAGGAGGCAGTGCTCCAAATAACCTATCTACGCCGCCAGACGTACCCTTAGATGCAGTGTATGCTACTCCGGGAAGTCTACCGCCACCCATAACTTCAAAACCATCGACTTCTTCATCGCCCGCAAGAGAAACGCTACCCATAGTTGTCCCCGACTTGCGGGGAACACCTCTACCTACCGTACCTGTATTATACCCATTCATTTCAGCTAGTCTACTTGCGCCAATTTTATTTACAGAAGACTTTCTAATTACAAACTCACCGGGTGTAAGCATAGCGGGAACTGTGTCTCTATTTCCTGTACCCGGAACATAACCACCCTTGTTAAAGCCATGTATCTTTCCACCTTGATTTCTTCCAGCAATTCCAGCAAATCTACCGAAAGCAGGAACTGCTATCTGCCCAAGTTTAAATGCGGCAAGCGTTGTTAATATAGGAAGCAGCGGCTCTAAAGCGTCTACAATCCTAAGCACAGCATCTGCAAATTGAAGTGCCCCTTCAGCCAAGCTTCTAAACGTTCCACTATCTACCATATCACGAACAGTAGCGTCAAACTTTTCTTTCAGTTTAGCAAACTGATTTCCAAGACCCTGTTGAGCTGTAGCTGCGTCTGCTGCAGTAGAACCCATAGAATTATTAGCCACAGCCAAGGCTTCAACAGATGTGCTGTATTGTTTGATAAGAGGAATAACCTTACCGATCTGCCTAAATCCACCAAGCTGTTCTACGATCTCGTTAAATCTAAAGTCTCTTGGATCTAGACCAGATAGTCCAGCGGACAACCTCTTTATTGCTTCAAGAGGCCCGACAAACTTACCAGTAGAATCCTGTAGGACAATACCTAACTCTCTCAGTTGATCTATTGTCTCAGTTCTCTGAATACGAGTAAAGATAGTTCTAAACCCAGTAGCGATTGTGTCTGCGGTTTCACGAGTTGTAGATCTAACAGATGTGAACAATGCAATCAATTCATTTAACTGACCACCTGCAGCTTCAAATACACCCCCAGTTCTACGAACAACAGAGATAAGGTCAGCAGACTCAACAGCGAAGTTCTTAGATACAGCATTGATTGCGTCTAAGGCGTTTTCTAAAAACTTAGCCTCACTTCCAGCAGCGCGCACCTCTTTCCTAAACTGATTGATTAAAGCAACTGCACCCTCAGTAGTATCGGCAATGTTATCAAACGTAGCAGCTAAATCTGTTTGAGTCAATATCCTCAAAGATTTTGTAACTTGGTCAGCGGCTAAACCAGCTTGTGAAAGTGTTCTAGCTGCGCTTAATATCTCTTCAGAGCTAACCCCGAAGGTAGTAGCTAGCCTTGTGACCTCACCACTTAAGTTCTGCAGCGAGCGTACACTTTTCCCAGTCACCTGAGAAATCTTAAGCATTTCTTTTTCAAACTCAACAGCCCTACCTACGGCAGCTCCCATTGCGCGAGTAATACCTAAGAAGAAGCCCGTAGCAAGAGTAATCGAGGCAAATCTTCTGGCTGCAGCACCAAGGGCAGAACCAAAGCTTTCTGCAGATCTTGACGCGCCCCTTAAGTTTTTACTAACACTTCCCGCTGCTACTGATACTTGAGTAAGTTGTTTTTGCGCGTTTGCAAGAGCTGAAGTGTTTATAACGGGATTGATTGGAATGTTAACAGCACTACCTAACTGCTTCTGCATCTGAGTAACTACCTGCCTAGTATTGGTAGGAGCTTGTAGCTGTAGCTGAGCAGTTAGTACAAATTTTGACATTTAATTTCTCTCGTGCGGTTAACAAAAAAGGGGTAGCATCAATACTACTGTATTCATAACTACCCCTGTAAGACTGTCCAAACTTATATACACAAAATTATGAAACTTCCTCTGTCTTTTTAGGTCTTCCACGTTTTTTTGGTGTATTTTCCTCAACTTCTGCAGTTTCTTCCGTAGTTTCTTCTGCAGTCTCTTTTTCAGGTACTGGAACAGGTTTCCCAGAATCGTCTAAAAATGGCTCAAAATCATCCTCTACAAGCTCACCTTCTTCAGTGACCTCTTTGCCTTCTTTATTCACAAAATAACGATCTTCAGGATCTTGATTTTTATAACCTTCATCTGTTCTGTAGGCAATAAATCTAAGATTTTCATCAACCAAATACTCTTCTCCTTCTTCTTCATCTAAGAAAATAGGATGGCCATCTTCGTTAACTAATTGATTCTTTTTATTGGCAAAGTTATAAGCCTTAAGGAATTTATTTTCCTCTAAAGTATTATCATAGTTAGGGTCAAGTTCATAAATCAAAGATGCTAGCTCTCCTGCAGCTTCTGCTGCCCAAGGTTGGTCTCCCTGATCATCATAGTCCTTGAGATCTTCAAATGCTGGTGTCCGCTTATCTTGCTTAAGTACACATAGTGTGACGAGAGAATTAAAGCGAGCATTATCTGCCTGACCTTCTACAGTGTTAGAATCGAGCATAGTTCTTTCAGCAATTAAGGTTCTAAACTTAGCCCGTGTCTTTCTTAGACTGAGAGCAATCTCTTTGGCTCTACTAAGCGAAATACCACCCTTCTTAAGTCTGCCTTCATCGTCGGCAATCTTAGTCAAAAGCTTTTTCTCTTCCGAGTCTTTGGCATCGTCCCACAACCCCTGAGATCTCATGTATTCTCCAAGCTTCTTTTTAAGAATAGCTCCGCCCTCCAAGGCTTCACGGAAAGCTTTATTGTATTCAATTTGAGAGTTTTTATACTCTTTAGTTGAGGGTCGCTTAACAAAAACAGTTACATCTTTGTCGTTATTATCTTTAGAATTTACTTCTACAAAATCCTTCTTATCTGCCATCTTAATTCTCCTTTTCTTCTTTAATAGGTAGATTTACTGTGTATCTTTTCCAAGAAACATCATAGTGTGATATCTCTGCTTCTAGATTTCTTATTTGTGTGTTGCCACGATCCAAAATTTCAGATCGAGCATTTTCAAAAATAGACTTCAGTTGAACTTGTTCTTGTGTAAGCTCTCCATCCGTCTGCCATAAAAAACCAAAACTTTTTTCAATAGTATCCAAAGCTCCAATCATAGTTGTTTGAACCTTTTTCTTTGCTACTTGAAAAAGTCGGTCTTTTGAAACTTCCTTGTATCTCTCATCTCTTTTCTTTTTGAGGTCGAGAGATTGCTTTAATAAGCTATTATAATCATTCATCTTACCTCATTCCTTTATAATGATCTTTCATTTGTTGAGTCCTCTGAATTTCTATGTCTTGTCGGACATCGTTCAATTCAGTAAAATTAATTTGACCTTCTTTTTGTTTTAATTGGTCCTCCCTCTGTTTGATGGTTCCTCTGGCAAAGCCATCATTTAAGTCATATATTTGACTGGCGTCTTTACGGTCTTCAGCCATAACGAAGACTTCACCAGCGTTTCTAATTTTTTCATTTTGTATCATGCCATCCACCTGATTTGATTTCTTTTGTTTTTCTTGTTTCTTACGCTGTACTATAAACCATCCATCTAGACATATATCATCTGCTATCAGCTCTTCAGATGGAGCTTCTGGACTTTCATGAACGCTATCGTACATCTTTGAGTACATACATAGCCTAGACTGGTCTTGTGTTATTCTTGAGAATGGCACACCAAATATGTCTGTGCCTTTTCCTGTAGACCACATACCTCTCCACAGATCAGATCTAGCTAACTCTCTGTATTGTGGCTGAGATAGTGAGTTGGAGACTTTAAAGTTAAGGGCACTGGTGACTGAGCCCTCAGACCAATCGTACAAATTGCCATCTTTGTAGTGGACGGTTTTGCTAATTATCCAAGCGTTTCTTGCTAATGTAGCACAGCCCTCACATGTCACATGATCAAGCGAGGATTTTTTACTATAGAGCTCAAGCCACTTCTTCTCAAGTCTATGTATTTCCATTTTTATTGAATTAAGCTGTCTCTTCTTGACAAAGCTTTTAAAAGCGTCAACCTTTTTATTTTCTACCTGCTCCTGTAACTTATCTGCTTCTCTATCGTCTAGCGGTGTCCAGTAGTCATTTTCTATGAGTATTGGTATTATTTCTTCTTTGACATATACACCCTTCCAATAGCACTCATCATAAACCTCATCATATACTTCATGTGATTCATATATAATTTCTGGAGTAGGTTCATGTATATATAGAACAAGGCCGTCTCGCACCTTGTAGCGCAAGCGACCTTGTATTATTCTATATAAGTTTTTTTCGATATCTATTGACATCTTGCCTTCCTAAAAATCCACCTAAAGCGCTTGCCGTCTTTTTTCCTATTATATTATATATAGACGACTGTCGCGCGACACTAGCAAATTAGCTACCGCTAGTATAGTAAGAACCACCACCATGAACTTTCAAGTCATTGAAAGTAGAGTAGGAGTAAGTACAAGTAGCGTTTCCACCACCAGTGTCACCACCAGAGTAAGAAACAGAACTCAGTTTGTTCTGAGTACCAAGGTCAATAACATGACCACCATCGTCCTTGATAACAATCTCACGATTGTTCAAGTTTTCAGCAGTACCAGAAACATTAACTAAGTCACCACTAACAGCAGTAACTTCAAATTCAGCAGTAACTTCAATTGGGTAACCAGCGTATCTGTGATAAGGCCCAAATGAACCCAGCTCTAAGATGCTTTCACGACCAAAGTCTGCACTAAC